>Ga0073934_10001032_pt1 | contig 71308 bp, 77 predicted proteins | sample LarsenN4metaG_FD_76834 | JGI IMG/M metagenome (GOLD analysis project Ga0073934, IMG submission 76834) | Hot spring sediment bacterial and archeal communities from British Columbia, Canada, to study Microbial Dark Matter (Phase II) - Larsen... ...
CCCTTCCCAAGGAACGCGATCGCCCAGCGCCCCCAGGAGCGACGATCGGTCACCTGCCCATACCCTGACATCCCCCCGAAAGGGCCCGGTGCACCACTTCTTGGGAAGGTAGTCCAGTGAGCGAGGGCGAACTGCCCGATCCCCGGGCGATCTGCACCCGCTCGATGCGCCCTCGCCGGGCCCAAGCGCGTGAAATCGCGCGCTTCCCGGTCTGGCACGCCGCCTGCTCTCCCTGGGTCGCCGAGACCGTTCCAGTCGGGGCGACGATCATCGGGGAACCGATCGATGGGTGGTAGGGGCGCCACCCGGCGGGGGACGTCATGCAGACCGACGTGTGGTACGACCTGGCATTGCGTGAGCTGATCGGGGGCGACGACGCCGCACAGGCGCTCGTGAGGGAGGCGGAGGCCGCCTCGCAGGGCGCCGACGAGGACGCCGAGGACGCGGAGGCGTCCTGCTGAGCCCGGCCACCGTCCGCTGATCCGCCGCTTCTCTCCGCGCCGCGGCGCCTGCCGTATCATGCGGTCATGAAGCGACGGTTGACCGCCCGTGATCTCCGGTTCCTCTCCAGGCAGCGTGTCGTCCGCGTCGCCACGGCCAACGGCCGGGGCACGCCGTGGGCGGTTCCCGTCTGCCACGCCGTCGACGGCGGCGTCGTGTACTTCGGGAGCGGCAGGGACGGCATCAAGGTCCGGAACATCGCGCGGACCCGCACGGTCGCGCTCGTCGCCGACCGCTACTCGGACGACTGGGGACGTCTCCGCGGGCTGGCCGTCGTCGGCCGCGCGGCGATCTTCTCCCGCGGCCCCGTCTTCGAGCGCGGCGTGCGGCTCCTGTACCGCAAGTACCCGCAATACCGGAGGCAGGCGCCTCTCGACCCCTCCGACTCCGTCATCGTCCGCGTGACTCCCACCCGGGCGATGAGCTGGGGCGAGCAGTGATATAGTTGAGCGCCGTCGAGGCAACGACCGCCGGGGTGATGCCCCGGCGACGGGACCGGAGACCACCCCCATGAGCGGATTGAAGGACAAGATCGTCTCGGCGGTCGACCGCCTGGCCGACGACCTCGAGCGGCTCTCGCATCGCATCCACGACAGCCCGGAGCTCGGCTACCAGGAGGTCAAGGCCGCCGGCTGGCTGGTGGAGTTCCTCGCCTCGCAGGGCTTCAAGGTCGAGCGCGGCGTCGCCGGCGTGGAGACCGCGTTCCGCGCGACCATCGAGACCGGCGACGGACCGACGATCGCGATCATGTGCGAGTACGACGCGCTGCCCGCCATCGGCCACGCGTGCGGCCACAACGTCATCGCGGCCGCCGGCGCCGGGGCGGGCGCGGGTCTGGCCGCGATCAGGGACCAGCTGCCCAAGGGCCGCATCCACGTCGTCGGCACGCCGGCCGAGGAAGGCGGTGGCGGCAAGGTGCGCCTGATCAAGGGCGGCGTCTTCAAGGACGTCGACGCCGCGATGATGTGCCACGGCTGGGACCGGTGGATCGCGCACCAGGACCTGCTGGGCATCGTGCGCGTGGGCTTCGAGTTCGCGGGCAAGGCGGCGCACGCCTCCGCCGACCCCTGGGAGGGCGTGAACGCGCTCGACGCGGTCATCCAGACGTTCAACAACGTCGCGATGCTCCGCCAGCAGGTGCGGCCCGAGGCGCGGATCCACGGCATCATCACCAGCGGCGGGGCCGCCCCCAACATCATCCCCGAGTTCGCGGCCGCGACGTTCTACGTCCGGGCGCCCGGGCTCGACTACATGTGGGAGCTGCAGAAGCGGGTCGTGGCGTGCGCCGAGGGCGCCGCGAAGGCGACCGGCTGCAGCCTCAAGGTGCTCGAGCGCGACGACGCGTACGAGCCGATGAAGCGCAACGAGGCGCTGCTCGACGCGTGGCGGGCCAACACGAAGCGCCTGGGGCTGCCGGAGTCGCCGGAGGTCCGGGACCGCCTGGGCTCCTCGGACGTGGGCAACGTGAGCCAGGTGGTGCCGACGATCCAGCCGCTGATGAAGATCGCGCCGGAGGGCACGCCGATCCACTCGCGGGCGTTCGAAGCGGCCGCCGCGAGCCCGCTCGCGCGCGAGGGCATGGTCGCCGCCGCCAAGGCGATGGCGATGACGGCGCTCGACCTCCTCGCCGAGCCCGCCCTGCTGGCCCGCGTGAAGCAGGACTTCGCGCAGGCGCGATGACGGACACCGAGACGAAGGCGCGGGTCGCGGGGGCCGTCGACGCCCTCGCCGACGAGCTCGAGGCGCTCTCGCACACCATCCACGCCAACCCGGAGCTCGCCTTCCGCGAGGAGAAGGCCCACGCCTGGCTCACCGACTTCCTCGAGAAGCACGGCGCCCGCGTGGAGCGCGGCGTCGGCGGCCTGGCGACGGCCTTCCGCGCCACGATCCCGGGCGCCGGCGACGGGCCGACGGTCGCGGTCCTCTGCGAATACGACGCGCTGCCCGGCATCGGGCACGCCTGCGGCCACAACGTGATCGCGGCGGCGGGCGCGGGAGCCGGCGCCGCGCTGGCCCGCGCGCTGACGCGCCTGCCCTTCCGCGGCTCCGTGCAGGTGATCGGCACGCCGGCCGAGGAGGGCGGCGCGGGCAAGGTCCGCCTGATGGAGGCCGGGGTCTTCCGCGGCGTGGACGCGGCGATGATGGTCCACGGGCGGTGCGGCACGCAGGTCTGGCGGCCCACGCTCGGCATCATCAAGGTCAAGGCGGAGTTCTCCGGGCGCGCGGCGCACGCGTCGTCCTGGCCGTGGCGGGGCGTGAACGCCCTCAACGCGGTGATCCAGCTCTTCGTGGCGATCGACGCCATGCGCCAGCAGCTCCGTCCCGACGCCCGGGTTCACGGCGTCATCACCAGCGGCGGGGCCCAGCCGAACATCATCCCCGAGTACGCGAGCGCCGAGTTCTACCTGCGCTCGCTGGACCGGGACTACTGCCAGGAGCTGCTCCGGCGCTTCCGGGGCGCCGCCGAGGGGGCCGCGCTGGCCACCGGATGCACGGCCACGGTCACCGCCGACCCCATCGTGCACGATCCGATGAAGCCGAACGCGACCATGGCCCGCCTGTTCCGGGCGAACCTCGAGTGGATCGGGTTCCCCGAGGACCCCGACGACGGCGAGGCCGGCTACGGCTCGACCGACTGCGGCAACGTCAGCCAGGCGATTCCCGCGATCCATCCGTACGTGCGCATCTCGCCGGACGGCGTCCCCGGCCACTCCCGCGAGTTCGCGGAGTGGGCGCGCTCGCCGCTGGCGCGCGCGGGGATGGTCGCCGGCGCCAAGGCGCTCGCGCTGACGGCGCTCGACCTGCTCGCCTCGCCGGCCGCCCTCGAGGCGGCCAGGAACGACTTCGAACGTGGAGGAGGTTCCCCATGAGAACGCCGATGCTTCTCGCCGCCTCCCTCGCCTTCCTGACCGCCGGCTGCGCGGGCATGACGAGGAGCGCGCCGATCAGCGCGCGAGCCGAGCTGCGCAACGGCGCCGGCCAGCCTGCGGGGACCGCCACGCTCACCGAGGTCAGCGGCGGCGTCCGCGTCGTCGTCGAGGCGCGCGGGCTCCCGCCCGGGCAGAAGGGTGTGCACATCCACGAGGTCGGCAAGTGCGACCCGCCGCAGTTCACCTCCGCCGGCGGCCACTTCAACCCCGGCAAGCGCCAGCACGGGCTGCTCAACCCCGAGGGCCCGCACGCCGGCGACCTGCCGAACATCACCATCGGCGGCGACGGCACCGGACGGCTGGAGACGACCACCGACCGAATCTCGCTCGCCGCGGGCCCGAACTCCCTGCTCGACGCCGACGGCAGCGCCGTCGTCATCCACGTCGCTCCCGACGACTTCAAGACGGACCCGACGGGCAACAGCGGGGGTCGCGCCGCGTGCGGCGTCATCGTGCGGGAGACGACGCGGGCCGAGGCGCCGCAGAGCCCGACGCGCCGCGGCAGCTACTGAGCGACGCGCGCCCCGCCCGGACGTCCGCGGCGGTGTGGCGCGCCAGCAGCGGGCCGCCGGCCGCGGGCGGGTGGACGTGCAGGCGCGGGCGTGGTCGGGCCCGCGAGCGGCGGGCGGAGCCCGGCCTCGACCGGCCTCACGCGGCCGCCGCCACCTTCCGCGCCTGGTTCAGGTGGTCGATCGCGTGCAGTCGCCACACGATGGCGTAGGCCTTCCAGTCCAGCTCCTCGAGCCACTCCACCGGCTCGACGCCGCCGCCCTCCCGCGGCGCGTTCACCACCATCACGAGCGGCGCGCGGGCGTCGGTCACGAGGTCGGGCGGCGCCGACGCCAGCGTCTCGACGATCGCGCCGTGCACGCGGCGCAGCTCGTCGCGCAGCCACGGCCACGGACGCAGGAGCGGCGCCTTCGACTGCAGACCGGCGGGAATCGGGGCGCCCGGCGGTCGCCGGCCGGCGAGCAGGCAGCGCAGCTCGTCGAGGCCGGGTCGGTGGGTCTCCACCAGGTGGTCCACGATCTCCTGGATGCTCCACTCGGCCGGCAGCGTCCGCCGGGGCGCGCTCGACGCCGGCACGCCGTCGAGGAACTTGTCCAGCGCCTCGAACGCCGCCACCACGCCGTCGCGCACCGCCGGCGCCGGCGCGTCGGTGCCGCGGGTCCGGAGGTACGCGCGCGCCCTGTCCCTGAGCTCCGTCGTCCGGTCCATCGCTCCTCCTTCACCCGGACCGCGCCTCCCGGGGTGCGCCGGGCGACGTGGCGGGCGGTCACGCGCCGGGGCGTGGGTCGTCAGCGGGCGGCGCCGGGCGACGGCATCTGGATGAGAGGCACGGCGTTGCCGCCGAACGTGTACTGCGGCAGCCGTCCGTCCCAGCGCGCCAGGTACTGCTGCTGGATCAGCGCGGGCGTCAGCGACGCCGCGACCTTCGCGTTGTAGGCGGCCTCGGCCTCGCCCTTGAGCCGCAGCGCCTCGGCGACACCCCGCGCCTCCTCCCGCGCCGCGTCGCCCTTGCCCTTGGCCTGGGCGGCGACGATCTCGGCCTGGCGCTGCGCCTGCACCAGCTCGTAGCGCTTCTGCTCGGCTTTCTGCTCCTCGATCTGCTTGGCCTCGACGGCCTTCTCGTACGCCGGATCGAACCGGATGTTGGCGAGCGATGCCTCCTTCAGCTCGATCCCGTACTTGGCCAGCCACGCCGTGATCCCCTTCTGGACGTCGGCCTTGATCAGCGGGCGCTGCTGGAGGATCTCGGTGGCGATGTGGGTCGCGGTGACGGCCTTCAGCACCTCCTGGGCCGCCGGGTCGATGATGACGCGCTCGTAGCCGAGCCCGATGCTCCGGTATACCTCCGGCGCCTGCTCGGGGATCAGCCGGTAGTTCAGGACCATGTCGACGTGCACGGCCTGCAGGTCCTTGGAGGCCGCGTCGTACCGGGCCTGGTGCTTCAGCACACGCGTGTCCATGACGACGACGTCGTAGAGCGGGTTCCAGACGATGTTGAGCCCCTCGCGCAGCGGCGCGGCCTCGACCTGGCCGAAGAGGACCTTCACGCCGACGTGGCCGGCCGGGATGACGCGGAAGACGGAGAAGATGAAGATCAGCGCCGGCGGCGCGACCGCCAGGAGCATGAGCGCGGGCGGCAGCGCCGAGCGCAGCGGCCCCGGCAGCATGTCGGCCCGCCGCCGGACCGCGGCGACGAGCGCGAGTCCCACCAACAGCCAGATCCCGGCGAAGACCAGCTTGCCCATGGCGCCCTCCCCTCGGCGTGGTCAGCCCCTCGCGCGCCGGCGCTCGGCCGCGCGCTCGGCGTCGAGCCGCTCGAGCTCGACGTCCGAGTGATCCGCGAAGCGCATGGCGGCGGCGATCCCCCGGTGGCCGGCGCGCTCCTCGATGAGCCGGTGCATCGCCTGGCACACCCGCCGGTACGACGGGTGCCCCTGCGGCGCGCTGCGAAGCTCGATCACGTGCATCGCCTCGCGGGCGTTCATCTCCATGTAGAACCGGACCCGGTACGCCATCGACACCGCGTAGGGAGCGACGTCCGGCATCCCCGCGGCCTCGATGGCGTCGTGGAGCGCGCCCGACTCCGCCATCACGCGCTCCCAGTCCTCTCCCGCGCCCGCCTCCTCCACCGCCGGCGGCGTCACCCAGCCGTGGCGCGGCGACAGCCGCTGCCACTCGAGCGTCAGCAGCCGGTGGCGCTGCAGGTCGCGGAAGGCGCCGTAGTCGGTGAGCACGTCGAAGCGATAGGAGGTCCGCTCGAAGGCGCGTCCCGGCTTGTGGCGCCGGTTCGTGCGGTCTCCGACGTAGGCGGCGAGCACCGCGGCGCGCTCCGCGGGGGCCATCGAGCGCACCCGGTCCAGCAGCTGGTCGTCGGGCAGCGCGGAGGCCGCGTAGAGCGCCGCCGCCACGACCTTCACCTCGCCCTCCGGGTCGAAGTCGGTCAGCGTCACCTCGTCGCGCGGCCCGGGCTCGGCATCCTGCAGCAGCCGCGCGGCGACCTCCTCGGTCGCCCGGCGGGTCCGCCCCAGGTACGCTGACCACGCGCCGCCGCGCTCGGGGAGGTCGACGCGGCGGAGGAAGGCCGGGAGCACCTTGCGCAGCTCCGCGAGCATCAGCGCGGCGTAGTCGCGCACCTCGGCCAGCGGGTGGGCGCGCATGCGCAGGAGCAGCTGCTCGTACGCCTGCCCCGTGCCGAAGATGCCGACGTTCGACACGGTCGCCGCCGGGAGCAGGCCGCGCAGCGTGTCGAGCGCCTTGGCGCGGATGGTCATCCGGTAGACCTGATCCGAGTCCTCCGGCGACTTCGGGAACCGGCTCGCGTAGAAGTCGCGCAACCGCGGCAGCCACGCCCGGTAGACGTCGAAGGCGTGGTCGAGCGTCGCCACGTACCGCTGCCGGAGGTCACCCGCGAGCTCTGCCGGCACGTGGTAGCGGTAGCGCCCGCCGGGCCGGTCGTCGTAGGGGACGTAGCGCGTGGACTGCTCGAGATAGGCCATGAGGCGCCCCCACTCGAGCACCTTGGTGAGGATGTTCGACGCCCCCTCGCAGGCCAGGTGCACGCCGCCCAGCTGCGCCACCGAGTCGTCGCCGTACTCGACGAAGACCCGCTCGTAGAGCTGCTCGGCCCTGGCGAGCCCGGCCGGCGCCGTCCAGGACGGCGCGGCGCCGGGCTCGAGGAACTCCTCGAGGAAGAGGCGCCGGAGCGACTTCGGCGAGCGCGAGTAGCGCGCGAACAGCGCGCCCTTCACGACCTCGGGCAGGTTCACCAGCGCGAAGACGGGCCCGTCGAGGTTCGTGAAGTACGGCGCCAGCGCCGCCCGCTCCTCGGCCGTGAACGGCTCCGTCATCTGCGCGATCTTACCCCAGGCCGCCGGACCGGCGGCAGCTCAGCCGAGCAGCGCCAGCGAGGCGACGAACCCTTCCCGGACGGCGCGCCGGTCGAGGACGGCGTCCCGGGGAGCGTCGCTCTTCGGGACGCCGGAAGGCGGCACGCGGGGGCCGCTACCGGATCGCGACCGGCCGCAGCGTGAAGCCGGCCGTGGCCCCGCGGATCTTGTTGACGCTGACCATGTAGAGGAACTCGTAGACCTTGTCGCGGGCGAGCTCCTCCAGGTTGTGGAACTCGCCGATGTAGACGCCCTGCTCGATCAGCAGGTAGACGTGGGCCGGGTAGAAGTCCTCGGGGCGCCGCCAGCACTTGCCGGTGCATTCGAGGCCCGAGGTGTCGGCGCCGATCAGCACGGCGCCCTTCTCCTCCACGAGCCACTTCGCCGCCGCCAGGTTGATGCCGGCGGAGTCGTGGGGCGCCAGCCTGGCCTTGTCGTGACCGTAGTCGCCCCACAGCGACAGGATCCCGGTCCGGATGAAGACGGCGTCGCCGGGCTGGACGTCGACGCCCTGCTTCTGCAGGACGGCGCGCAGCTCGTCGGGGCCGATCTCCTCCTGCGACGGCAGCGGCACCTGGCCGCGGGCGCCGGCGACGTCGATGAGGACGCCGCGCGTGACGATGGGCGGCATCTTGTCGGCGCACGCCTTGCGCGGCCCGAAGTTGCCGCCCCAGTCGGCCTCCTTGTAGCCGTTGTACCAGTGGTTGTCGTCGCCCTTGGTGACGTGGCAGAGGCTGTCCACCTGGGTGCCGACGTTGTCGCTGATGAAGACCGCGCTGGAGTGCCAGGCGTCCTTCTTGCCCTCCATGAAGCCGAGGTCCTTCTGGCGCTTGATGCCCTCCGGCGTGCGGAACGCGATGACCTCGGCCGGCGAGTGCCCCGGCCACTGGAACGAGGCGCGGTCGTAGGCGACGCCGAGGTCGTAGACCCTCCCCTGCTTCGGGATCCGCAGCGCCGCCATCACCTTCTGCTCGGTGATGGCGTTCAGGGCCCCGATCTCGTCGCCGGGCCCCCAGATCCAGCCGTAGCCCTTGCCCTTCACCCAGCCCTTCACCATCGGCTGCTGCGCCTGGGCCGTGTCTCCGCCCAGTGCCGCCGCGAACAGGATCGAGCCGGCCACCACCGACGACGTCAACCTCGCGAGTCGCATCGTGCCCTCCCTGGCGTCGACCATCGCTGGTCCGACCGGTGTCTACCCCTGCCGCATGTAGGCGGGCGTCCCGCCCGCGAGGAAGTCCTCGCGCGGCGGAGCGAACACGTCGACGACCTCCGTGTCCTCGGGGAACCACGCCTCGTGCTCGACGCCGCCGGGGATCACGCCGACGTCGCCGGCGCGGCACGTCCGGCGCTCGTCGCCGAGCCGGAAGTCCATCGTGCCCGAGATGACCCAGAAGGCCTGCTCGTGGGGATGGCGGTGGGCGGAGGCGTGCACGCCCGCCTTCATCGACCACCAGACGATCATGGTCTTCTCACCGGAGAGAACGCGCCGGCTGATGCCCTCGGCGATCTTCTCCTCGGGCAGCGCTCGCAGCGCCGCGAACCCGTCGATCACCGGCATGGCGACCTCCTCCTCGTCTCCGAGTGCGGCCAACGCTAATCACGCGCCGCCGGGCTGTCAAGCGAGCCCCGCGCCGCGAAGGCGGCGACCCGCGCCGGCGCGGGTCGCGGGTGGCGGGGTACAATGGCGCGCCGCGGGCGCCGGCGGGCCGGCATCCCGCGCGAGGAGACCATGGCGCGACTCAAGATCGGCTTCATTCCCATCGAGGGCGGCCACTACTACCGCGAGGCGCTGGAAGAGGTGACGCGCGCCGAGGAGCTGGGATTCGACTCGGTGTGGATGGAGGAGCACCACTCGGTCGCCGACCACTACTGGCCGTCGCCCCTCACGGTGCTCGCCGGCTTCGCGACGCGGACGTCGAGGGTGATGCTCGGCACGGACATCGCCGTCGCGCCCTTCCACCACCCCGTCCGGCTCGCGGAGGACGTCGCCATGCTCGACGTGATGTCGGGCGGCCGCTTCACGCTCGGCATCGCCATCGGCTACAAGCCCGACGAGTTCGCCCTCTACGGCGTCGATCTGGAGAAGCGCGGGGCGCGGTTCGAGGAGCAGCTGGCGATCATGAAGGCGCTGTGGGCCGGCGAGCGCGTGGACTTCCGCGGCACGTACTACCGGGTCGAGGGCCGCCTGGAGCCGCTCCCGGTCACCAGACCGCACCCGCCGCTGTGGATCGGCGGCTGGGGCGACCTGACGCTCAGGCGCGCCGCCACGCTGGCCGACAACTGGATCCCCGGGCCGACGGCCGACCTCGCGCGGCTCGTGGCCGGCAAGCGGCAGTTCCTCGAGCACCGGCGGGCCGCGGGGCGGACCCAGCCGGTGACCGAGTGGCCGCTCACTCGCGACGTCATCGTCGCCGACACCGACCGGAAGGCGCGCGAGCTGGCCGAGGAGCACATCATGGTGGCCTACCGCCGTGAGTACGCCGGCGGCTGGCGCCACCCCTTCATCGACGCCTCGATCGCCACCGACCTCGACAAGCTCATGGAGGATCGGTTCCTGATCGGCGGGCCCGATCAGGTGATCCCGCGGATCCGTCGCTTCGTCGAGGTCTACGGGATGACGCACCTGATCTGCCGGACGTTCTTCCCCGGCATGCCGCACGCGCACATCATGAGGTCGCTCGAGCTGATCGCCCGCGAGGTGATGCCCGCCTTCAGGTGACCGTCGAGCCCGGGCCTGCCGCCACGGGCGCGGGAAAAGGTCAGACCAATTTCCGACGTCGATCTAAATATCTGATATACTAGCGTTTGTCAGCGGCCCGGTCGCCGCGGAAGGAGTGGTCGCCCATCGCTCACGCCGTCTATCGCGCCGATCGCTCATACGCCTGGAACTACTCTCACGCGCCGAGCCTGCCCCGCGTGCGGCGGCTGCCGCCCGGACCCGGCGCCCAGCTCTTCGGTCACGCGCTGGACTCGCCGCTCGGCATCGCCGCCGGACCGCTGCTCAACTCCCGCTGGATCGAGGGCTACGCGAGGCTCGGTTACGACGTCCTGACCTATGCGACCGTCCGGACCACCGAGCACGACGCCCTCGCGCTCCCGAACATCCGCCACGTCGAGAACCGCGACCAGGTCGCGGTGGCCGCGCGCCGGCCTCACCTGAACGGCACGACAACGATCGCGGTCTCGCTCGGGCTGCCGTCGATGGGCCCCGACGTCTGGCGCAGGGACGTCCGCCGGGCGCGCGACCGCATCGGCCGGGGCCAGGTGCTGGTCGTCAGCGTGGTGGGGACCCACCGCGAGGGCGCGGGGCCCGACGCCCTCGTCGCCGACTACGCCACCTGCGCCGCGTGGGCTGCCCAGGCGGGGGCGGACATCGTCGAGATCCACCTCGCCGTCCCGAACCCCTTCGGCGAGGCGGGGCAGATGATCTACGAGCACATCCCGCTCGCGGCCCAGATCCTCTACCGCGTGAGGACGACCGTCGGCGTCCCCGTCGTGGCGAAGTTCGGCGTCTTCAAGAGCCCGCGGGCCCTCCACGAGACGGCGACCAAGCTGGCGCCGTGGGTCGACGGCTTCGTCCTGGTCCACGGGATCCCGCGCCGGGTGCTGGACGAGGAAGGCAAGGCGGCGTTCGAGGGTCGCGAGTGGGCCACGGTCGTGGGCGCCGGGACGTATCCGGCCTGCTCGCGCCAGGTCGAGGAGCTGATCGCCTGGCGGAAGGCCGGCGAGTGGCCGCACGCCATCCTCGCGGTCGGCGGGATCTCGACGGTGGAGCGCGCGCGGCACCTCCTCGGCGCCGGGGCGAACGCGGCGCTCGTCGCGACCGCCGCGATGTTCGACCCCTCGTTCGCCGTCCGCTTCCGCCAGAGCGCCGCGGCCACCGCGGTCGCCTAGGGTCGACCGCCCTCCCGCGCCCGGTGCTCGCCGGCCCACGGCGCCGCGACGCCTGCGGCGCCGCCCAGGATTCCGCCGGCGACCGCCGCGCCCGCCGCCTCATCGCCGAGCGCCGCGACTCGCCCCACTCGTCCATGGGCCCTTCTTCCCTCCGCTGGGCGCGGGTTCGCCCCCCGCGGACCTGTCCGGCAACCGCCGGGCGGGTCGCCACGTTGGCACCCGGAGGCCGCTTCGGCACTCCGCCGTCGCGGGAAGCCCTTGTCTTCCTTGCCCCCGCTGCCGTTGACCCTGGTACCGCCTTTGCTCCCGTGAGCCAGCCGGCATGACGACAGGACAGCGCGAGGACACCGAGCGGACGACCGCCGAGACGGCGGAGCCGGAGGCGCCGCACGCGGAGCCGCAGCGGCCCGAAGGCTTCAGCGCGTTCCGCACGTCGCTCTCCACCGTGCAGATGGTGGTCGGCCTGACGACCGGGCTCCTGACGATCTCCGGCACGCTGTTCTCCGCGAGCCACTACCTCAAGACGCCCGCCGGCAACGGCCAGATCGTGGCCGTCGTGCAGGGCCGCGGCGACCATGTCGTCCGGGACGCGGTCGTCGAGGTCCTCGCCGACGACAACACGCTGCTGACGACGATCGTGCCGAACCCGTCGGGCCAGGCGCGCCTGCCTGTCCAGCAGGGCGCGTACATCCTGCGCGTCTCGCACCCGAGGCTCGGCAGCACGATGCGCATCGTCGAGGTCCGGGCGGGACGGACGTCCGAGGTGAAGGTCTCGCTGCCCGGCCCCGACGCCGCGCCGGCCGCGGCCCGTCGCGCCGCCGCCGACACGCCGCCGAGCGTCGTCCGCGCGCCGGCGGTCCCCGCGGAGCGCCCGGCGCCCCGGGAGACGCCAGGCGCCGTCGACGCCGGGGGACCGCTCCGCGGCCACAGCCAGGCGCCATAGCCGACTCATCACCCCGGCGGGCGCCCGCGCCGTCATCCGCCCGCGGGCGCCGTGAGGCTCTCGTAGATCGCCAGGCTCAGCCGGCCGAACTCCGCCGAGGCGCGCGTGGCGACGGTCCGCGGCCGCGGGAGCGCCACGTCGAACACGCGGGCGACGCGGCCCGGCCGGGGCGTCATCACCACGACCCGGTCGGCCAGGAACACCGCCTCGGGGATCGAGTGGGTCACGAACAGGACGGTCTTCCGCGCCCCGCTTCCCTCGCCCCACACCCGGAGCAGCTCGACGTTCATCTCGTCCCGCGTCATCGCGTCGAGCGCCCCGAACGGCTCGTCCATGAGCAGGAGCGGCGGGTCGAGGAGCAGCGCGCGGCAGAGCGAGGCGCGCTGCTGCATCCCGCCCGACAGCTCGCGCGGGAACCGGTCGCCGAAGTCGGCGAGGCCCACGAGCGCCAGCAGCTCGCGCGCCCGCCGCTCGTACTGGCGCGGGTCGCGCCCCGCCAGCTCGGCGGGCAGCAGGACGTTGTCGAGCACGCGGCGCCAGCGCAGCAGCACCGGCGCCTGGAACACCATCCCGACCTCCGCCAGGGGGCCGGTCACGGGACGGCCGGCGACCGTGACGGCGCCCGTCGTGGCGCGTCGGAGTCCGGCCACGATGCGGAGCAGCGTCGACTTGCCGCACCCGGACGGGCCCACGATCGCGAGCAGCTCGCCCCGGCCGACGTCGAGCGTGATGTCGCGGAGCGCCTCGACGGGCCCGGCGTCGGCCGCGTACACCATGCCGACGCGCTGGAGCGCGATCAACGCTTCGGCGGCTCGATCCTCGTCAGGAAGTCGTTGGTGAACACCTCGTCGCACCCGACCTTGCGCGGCATGCCGGGCATGTAGGTGTTGATGATCTCCACCGTCCGGCACATCTTGGCGCGGTCGATCCAGCCGATGCCGTTCTTCGCGTAGCGGTCCGTGCGCATCAGCTCGAGCCCGAGGAGCATGTTGGCCTCGATCACGGCGGCGTCGATCTCGGGCACCCGCTTCTTGAAGGTCTCCATGGCCGCCTTCGGGTTCTCCATCACGTCGCGCCACCCGGCGTAGGACGCGGCGAGGAAGTCGCGCAGCACCTTCGGGCGCTCCGCCAGGGTCTTCTCGCTGGCGAAGATCGACATGGAGTACGTGTCGAACCCGTACTGGTTCCACGGCATCCGCACCAGCGTGTCCTTCGGCAGCCCCTCCTCGCCGAACGCCTTCTCGAACAGCGGCTGGCCCGTGGTGTAGTCCGGGACGGCGTCGACCCGGCGCTTGGCCAGCGAGACCATCTTCGCCGCCGGCTCGATCGTGACCCACGTGATCTTCGACTCGTCGACGCCGTTCAGCCGCGCGAAGGCGGGGAAGAGCTGGCGCTGGGCGTCGCCGGGCGGCGCCGCCAGCGTCTTGCCCTCGAGGTCCTTGGGCTTCGCGATGCCGGCCTCCTTGCGCGTGAAGATGTTGAGCGGCGTGAGGTCGAAGACCGCGCCGACGATGCGGATCCTCGCGCCCTGCGCCACGCGGGGGATCACCACGACGGCGTCGGCGAGCCCGATGTCCGCGCGGCCGGTGTCGACCTTCGCGATCGAGTCGCCGGAGCCCTTCGAGTTCTGCAGCTCCACGTCGAGGCCGCGGGCGCGATAGTACCCCCTGTCCAGCGCGACCCAGTAGGCCGCGTGGTCGCCGACGGCGAACCAGTTCAGCGCGAACACGACCTTCTGGGGCGCCTGGGCGCCGGCCGTGGCGGCCAGGGCGGCGGCGAGGAACACGGCGAGGGCGAGGCGGACGGTGCGAGCCATGGTCTTCTCCTTGGTCAGGTCGAGTCGGCCCACGGGGCCCACCGGCGCGCGGCGAGCCCGACGAGCCCGTACAGCGCGAGGCCGATGACGGAGATCCACACGAGCGCCGCGAAGGCGACCGGCGTGTTGAGGTTCGTCTGCGCGTTCACGATGACCATGCCGAGCCCCGCCTGCGAGGCGACGAACTCCCCGACGATGGCGCCGACGACCGCCGCCGTGGCGGTCACCTTCAGCGCCGACAGCACGTAGGGCAGCGCGTTGGGCAGGCGGATCTTCACGAACACCTTCCACGTCGGCGCGCCGAAGACGCGCCCGAGGTCGAGCAGCTCCTCGTCCACCTGCGTCAACCCCACCGCGGTGTTGATCACGACGGGGAAGAACCCGATCAGCGCGGCGATCAGCATGTTGGGGACGATGCCGTAGCCCAGCCACAGCAGGAACAGCGGCGCCACGGCGACCTTCGGCAGCGTGTTGACGAAGACGAGGAACGGCACGAGCGCCCGCGCCATGGGCGGCGACCACGCGATGACGACGCCGAGCACGACGCCGGCGGCGCCGGCGAGCGCGAAGCCGCCGATGATCTCGAGCGTCGTGACGACGAGGTGCGTGTGCCACGGCACGCCGGAGCCGAGCGCCGCGCGGACGACGCTCGCCGGGCTCGGCAGGAGATACTGGCGCACGCCGAACACGGGGCCCGCGAGCTGCCAGAGGACCAAGAGGACGCCGAAGAGGAGGAGCGAGGGGACGTAGCGGCGGAGCGCCAGCGCCTTCACGGCGCAGCCATGATAGCAGCGGCCCCTGTGCTACGCTACGCGCATGCGCTGGCTCGTCGTCGTTCCCTTCGAGCGGCCCGGGCTCATGGGAATGGACCTCGCCGACGAGCTGCGCGCCCTCGGCCACGACGTCCGCACCTTCGCCTACCGCCGCGACAACGCGCTGTACAAGAACCGCGGCAGCAAGGCCCTCTACCAGCGCGTGCTCCTGCGCCGCCTCGAGCGGCAGTGCGCCGCGTGGCGCCCCGAGGTCGTCGTCGTCGTCAAGGGCGGGCCCATCGCGCCCGAGGTCGTCACGCGGCTGCGCCGGCGCCACGGCGCCGTCGTCGTGAACCTCTTCCCGGACAACCCGCTCCTCATGATCCCGTTCGAGTGCATCGAGGCGTACGACGTCTTCTTCACGAAGGAGCGCTACGCCATGCGCTGTCTCGCGCAGGCCGGCCTGCGCAACCTCCACTACCTGCCGATGTACTGTGTCCCCTCGCTCCACCACCCGGTCACGCCGACGGCGGAGGAGCGACGGCGCTGGGGCGCGGCGATCTCCCTCGTCGGCAGCCGGTATCCGTACCGCGAGCGCTTCGTCCGCGAGCTGGCGGGCTACCCGCTGCGCCTGTGGGGCGCCGGCTGGGAGCGGGCGAGCGATCCGGCCGTGCGCGCGCTCGTCGCGGGGGGTCCCGTCTACGGCCGCGACAAGCTGTGCGTCTACGCGGGCTCGACGCTCTCGCTCAACCAGCACCACCCCATGAACGACATCGTGGGCGTCAACACCCGGGCGTTCGAGCTGGCCGCCGCCGGCGCCTGCCAGGTCGTCGACCTGAAGGACGACCTCATGACGCTCTTCAAGCCCGGCGAGGAGGTCCTCGCCTACCGCGATCTCGGCGAGCTGCGCCGCCTGCTCGACCACTACCTGGCGCGCCCCGACGAGGCGCGCGCCATCGGCGCCAACGCCCGCCGTCGCGCGCTCGCGGAGCACACGCTCCGGCACCGGATCGAGGAGATGATCGCGGCGATCGAGACCCGCCGGTCGTGACGGCCGGGACGCTCGTCCGCGACCTCGCCTGCATCGACTGCGGGGCGACGTATCCGACCGGGTACCGCCTCGAGTGCGAGAAGTGCCGCGGCCTGCTCGAGCTGCGCTACGACCTGGGCGAGATGCGCCGTCGCGGCCCCGCGCTGCTCTCGGGCACGGGGCTCTGGCGATACGCGGCCGTGCTGCCCGTCGAGGATCCGGCCCACCGCGTGTCGCTCGGCGAGGGCGGCACCCCGCTGCTCTCCTGCCCGCGGCTCGCCGCGCGCCTCGGCGTGCGGCGCCTGCTGGTGAAGTACGAGGGGTCGAACCCGACCGGCACCGTGAAGGACCGGACCTCGGCCACCGCGGTGTCCGCGGCGCTCCAGTTCGGCTTCGGCGCGACGTCGGTCGTCAGTTCGGGGAACGCCGGGTCGTCCATCGCCGCGTACTCGGCGCGCGCGGGCCTCCGCTCGCTGATCTTCGCCTACGAGCGCGCCTCGGCGCCGAAGCTGCTCCACATGGCGTCGACGGCCTCGGACCTGGTGCTCTACCGCGGCGTGTACGACGACCTGATCGGGCTGTGGGACCGGCTGGTCGAGGAGCGCTGGTTCTTCGACTGCGGCGCCAGCCGCAACCCCTACAAGCACGAGGGCAAGAAGACCCTCGCCTACGAGATCGCCGAGCAGACCGGCTGGCGACCGCCCGACGTGCTGGTCGCGCCGGCGGCGGTCGGCGAGACGTTCATCGCCGCCGCGCGCGGGTTCCGGGAGATGCGCGAGGCCGGGTGGATCGAGCGCGCCCCGGTGATGGTGGCCGCGCAGGCGGCGCGCGCGAACGCCATCACGCGCGCCTTCCGGGACGGCGGTCCGATCGCGCCGCTGAAGATCGGCTACACCGTGGCCGAGGGTCTCGCCGCGGGCGATCCCGGTCGCAAGGGCGACTGGGTGCTGCGGCTGCTGCGCGAGCAGGGCGGCGTCGCCGGCGACGCCGAGGACGAGGAGATCCTCGAGGCCCAGCGGCTGCTCGCGCGCACCGAGGGCATCTGGGCCGGCCCCACCGGGGTCGCGACGCTCGCCGTCCTCGTGAGGCTGCTGGCGGACCGGCGCCTCGACCCCGCGCAGACCATCTGTCTCGTCGTCAGCGAGACGGGCCTCAAGACGGAGGCCGGCGCGCCCAGCCGCGAGGCGACCGCGTTCGACGAGGACTCGCTCAGGCGGCTGGTCCGCGAGCGCCTCGGCAGGTGACGCTGCCCCGCGAGTTCTACCGGCGGCCCGCGGCCGTCGTCGCGCGCGACCTCCTCGGCTGCGTGCTGGTCTCGCGCGTCGGGCGCGCGCCGACCGCGGGCCGCATCGTGGAGACGGAGGCGTACCTGGGTCCCGAGGACGCGGCGTCGCACGCGGCGTTCCGCCCCGGCAGCCACGCGCTGTTCTACGGCGACGGCGGCCACGCGTACGTCTACCTGAACTACGGCATCCACCACTGCCTCAACGCCATCGCCGAGCCGGCGGGCCGGCCGGGCTGCGTGCTGATCCGCGCCCTCGAGCCGGTGGCCGGCCTGGACCTGATGGCGCGGCGCCGCGGGGTGCCGGCGGACGCCCCGCGCCTGGCGAGCGGCCCCGGCAACCTCACGCGGGCCCTCGGGATCACGCTGAGAGAGAACGGGGCGGACCTGACGCGCGGCCGGCTCGTCATCGAGCCGGGCGAGGCGCCTGGAGGCTTCCGCGTCGCCCGCGGCCCGCGCATCGGCATCACCCGCGCGCGCGACCTGCCCCTGCGCTTCTGGATCGCCGGCAGCCCGTTCGTCTCGGGGCGCTGAGGCGCTCAGAAGGGATACGACGCCAGCTCCCGGGCGACCTCCACCTCGCCGGCGAACGCCGCGCGCGCCTCGGCGGCCAGCGCGTCGACCTCGCCGTGGTAGTCGGCCTCGATGTGCGCGAGGATCAGCCGCCGGACGCCCGCCGCCGCCGCCACCTCTCCCGCCTCGCGCGCCGTCGAGTGCGCGCCGAACCGGCCCCGGTGGCGGTGGGGGAACGTCGCCTCGTGGACGAGGGTGTCGGCGCCTCGCGCCAGCGCGACGACCGCGTCGCACGGCGCCGTGTCCGACGAGTAGACGACGGCGCGTCCCGCGGCGCCGGCCACGTCGGCGCGGAGCGCGAAGTTCGGCATGGTGCCGTGGTCGTTCGGCGCCGCGCTGAACGCGAGGCCGCCCGTCTCGAACGCGGGCGCCGCCGGCGCCAGGGCGACGGGCGCGAGCCGGAGGGTGAAGGGCTCGGCGCGGCCCCAGAGCCGGAACACCTCGAGCAGGCGCCGGAGCGGCTCGACGTGCTCCGGATGGCAGACGACGTCGAGCGGCGCGCGGCGACGCAGCAGCACCAGGCTCTGCACCAGTGACGGCAGCCCGTAGGCGTGGTCCGGATGCACGTGGGTGACCACGACGTGGGTCAGCGCCAGCGGATCGACGCCGGCGCGGCGCAGCCGGCCCACCGGGCTGCCGCCGCAGTCGACGAGCACCGCGGCGCCGGTCCCCTCGAACACGAGCGAGGTCGTGTCGCGCTCCGCCGACGGGACCGCGCCCGACGTCCCGAGGAAGGCGAGGCGCATCGTCAGCGGACCGACGCTACGGCTCCCGCCGCAGCGCCCCGGGATCGAAGAGGGCGTCGGCGAGGCCGACGTTGACCGCCGCCGAGCGCACGACGACGAGCAGCAGGAGCCTGCCGTCGGCGAAGAGCTCCTGGCGATGAGGGAAGTGGAACCCGGCCAGCAGCGGCCGGTGCTCCGAGAAGACGACGTCGACCAGGGCCGACCCCGACGGCAGGCGGTCCCGGGTGACGACGCGGACGACGCCGTACTCCGGATCGAGCCAGACGGCGGGCGTGGCGCGCTCGCCCGGCCCCGCGCCGATCACGGTCACCGGCCGTCCCCTCACGCGGCTCGCGTGGGTGACGTCGTCCCGGACGCCGAACGACTTCCACTCCGCGAGGAGGTCCTCCGCGCTCCGCGGCAGCGCGGTGAAGAGCGCCGCGCGGGCGCGGTCACGCTCGCCCGGCGGCACCTCGACCACCCGGCCGTCGGGATGACGGACCCACGTCCTGTCGCCGACCGTCAGGCGGACCTCCCGGCGCCCCTCGAGCACCTGCTCCACGCGCTGGCGCCGGGGCATCTTGAGCATGACCCGCTGTTCGCCGGTAGACTGGGGGTGCCGGCCGTCCGAGTGGTAGATGGTCAGCGACTGGCGCACCTCGAGGTCGGCAACCCGGGTATCGGCGAGCCGGGAGACGAAGGCGGAGACGGCGCGGCGCGCGTCCGAGGCGCCCTGGGCCTGGACGGCGACGGCCGCGGCGAGCGCCGTCGCGCACACCGCGAACGCGGTCGCCTGGGCGGTCGGGATCACGCGGCTCTTATACGGGGACGTCGCGCCGAAAGTCAACGAACGCGCTGATTTTTCGGGCCGAATTGTTTGACACCCATCGAAACCGCTGGGTAGTATCGTCGTCGGGCCGAACCACCCCTGACAAGGAGACCGCGTGCCGCCCACGGAAAGCCTGCACAACGGCGTCCTCGATCTGATCCTCAACGCGGGGCCGGTCGGCAAGGCCGTCCTCATCATCCTCCTCGGCTTCTCCATCGTCAGCTGGGCTCTGATCGTCGAGAAGTGGTGGCAGTTCCGCCGGGTGCGCCGGCAGACGCTCGCCTTCCTCAAGCTCTACCGGGAGTCCCGCCGCGGCGCGGCCGTCTACGCGGCCGTCAAGAAGTACCGGGAGAGCCCCCTCGCGCAGCTCTACGCGGCCGCCTACCAGGAGGTGGCCGGGATGGAGGAGATGGAGGAGATCGAGGACGGCGCCGGGCCCGAGCGCGTGGAGGTCACCCACCGGGCGCTGCGCCGCGCGGCGACCCACGAGGTCGCCCGCCTGGAGCGCTACCTGCCGTTCCTCGCCACGACGGCCAGCGCGACGCCGTTCATCGGGCTCTTCGGCACCGTCTGGGGCGTCATGTCGGCGTTCCAGGGCATCGGCCAGCAGGGCTCGGCGTCGCTCGCCGTCGTCGCGCCCGGCATCTCGGAGGCGCTCATCGCGACGGCCTTCGGCCTCGGCGCCGCGATCCCGGCGGTCATCGGCTACAATTACTACGTCAACCGCGTGAAGCACTGGGCGGCCGAGATGGAGGGCTTCACGCTGGACCTGCTCAACCTGCTCTCCCGACCGGCGCCGAAGGTCGCCCGCACCGCGAAGGACGGCCTGTAGCGGATGGCGTTCAAGATCGACGACGGCGACAGATCCCGTCGCATCGGCACGACGCTCGCCGAGATCAACATCATCCCGCTCGTCGACGTCGTGCTGGTGCTGCTGCTGATCTTCATGCTGACCGCGCCCATGATGTACCGGGGGATCGACGTGAACCTCCCCCGAGCCGCGTCGCGGCCGACGGCCGTCGAGGAGCGCATGGTGCTGACGGTGACGAGGGACCAGGGGATCTTCCTGAACGAGCGGCGGGTCGCTCCCGCCGGTCTCGAGCAGGCCCTCCGCGACGCGTTCAAGAACCGCACGGACAAGACCCTCTACCTCAAGGCCGACGCGGGGCTGTCGTACGGCGCCGTCGTCGAGACCATGGACCGCGTGCGCCGGGCCGGCATCGAGCGGCTCGGCATGGTCACGGAGCCCGCTCGCGAGCGCTGAGATGTCGACGGCGGCGATGACGCTCGGGCTACGACCCCGGCTCAGGCTCGGTCCCGCGCTCCGGCGGTTCCACGTCCCCCTCGGCCCGCTGGTGCTGTCCGCCGGGGCGCACGTCGCGCTCGGCGGCGCCCTGCTCGCCACCGCGCTCCTGTGGCCGGCCGAGAAGACGAGGACGTACGTGGTGAACCTCGTGCCGGCGGTGGCCGCGGTCGGCTCGCCGCAGGGTCGCACGACGGCGCCGGCCGCGCAGCGGGTGACGCCGCCGGCGCCCGCCGAGAAGTCGCCGCCGAAGGAGCTCCCGCCGCCCGCGCGGGAGACGAGCCGCGACCTGCCGCCGCTCACGCGCGAGGCGAGCCGCGAGCTGCCGCCCCCCGGGCCCCTCCGCGACGCCCGCCGCGAGCTCCCGCCGCCGGCCCCGGTCCGGGACTCGGCGCCGCTGCCGGACCGTCCCCTGCCGCCTCGCGTGGCGGGGCTGCCACGCGCGGGCGAGAAGGAGCTGCCGGCGCTGCCGCGGCCGCCGGCCCCGCGCTCCCCGGAGCCCGCCGCCAGGGAGCCGGTGAACGCGCCACCGGCCGCGCCGCCTCCCCCGCCGCCCCCGGCCGCCCTCGGCGACGTCGGCGGCACGGCCCAGGGCGCCGGCGCGCTCACGCTCAACGTGTCCGACTTTCCGTACGCCTGGTATCTGCAGGCGATCCACCGGAAGATCCAGGAGCGCTGGGAGGGACGGGCGATCCAGGGCCGCCAGCCGGAGGTCATCTTCGAGATCGCCCGCGACGGCCAGCTGAAGCGGCTCACGATCGGCAAGACGTCCGGGAACCCGGCCTACGATCAGCTCGCGATGCGGGCGATCTCCGAGGCCAACCCCTTCCCGGCGCTGCCGGAAGGCTTCGGGAAGTCCTCGCTCACCATCGGACTGCAGTTCGTGTACGACCCTCGTGCGAGGTAGCCCGTGAAACGGTCAATCATCGCGCTCACCGCGCTCGCGCTCGCCGTCGCGCTGATCGCCCCCTCGGTCCTCCCGCCGCCCAGCCACGGTCAGGGCTCCCGGCAGGGCGTGGACGTCTGGATGAACATCCGGGGCACGGGCGCGAGGAAGCTCAACATCGCGATCCCGGAGTTCACCGTCGTCGCCGGCGCCGACAGCGGCGGCGTCGCGAAGCTGCTCGCCACCGTCGCGGGCGCCGACCTGACGTTCTCGGGGATCTTCTCGGTCCTTGCGGCCACCGGCTCGATCCCCGCGAACAACCCCGCGGCGCTCAAGCAGTCGTGGTCGGAGTTCGCGGCGGCGGGCGCGCACGCGGGCGTCCACGGCCTCCTCGCCGTGCGACCCGGGAAGCTCGAGGCCGAGATCCGCCTCTACGACCTCACCTCGCCGGAGCACACGCTGATCGCGTCGCGGACGTTCGAGATGACGCCCGACCAGCCGCGGCGGCTCGCCCACAAGATCGCCGACGAGATCGTGCTCCAGTACACGGGCGAGCGTGGCATCGCCGACACCAAGATCGCCTACGTGGCGGGACCGCGCGGCGCCAAGGAGATCGTGTTCGCCGACTACGACGGCTTCGGTCCGCGCGCGGTCACGCGCAACGGCTCCATCAACCTGATGCCGGCGTGGAGCCCCGACGGGCGGTCGCTCGCGTACCTCTCCTACCGCAACGGCTACCCGGACCTCTTCCGCGCGTTCCCCTTCGAGCGCCGGCCGGACCAGACGCTCGCGGCCTTCTCGGGCATCAACTCGTCGCCGGCCTGGAGCCCCGACGGCCGCTCGCTCGCGCTCACGCTCTCGAAGGACGGCAACCCCGAGGTCTACGTGCTCACGCTCGCCACGGGGACGTTCCGGCGGCTCACGCGGCACGCGGGGATCGACACCGAGCCGACGTGGTCACCGACGGGGCGCGAGATCGCCTTCATCTCCGACCGGGCCGGCACGCCGCACGTCTACGTGATGGACGCCGAGGGCGGCAACGTCCGCCAGCTCACGACCGGCGGCCACCACACGCAGCCGCGGTGGTCGCCGAAGGGCGACGCGATCGCCTTCACGACGCGCCAGGGCACCCACGACATCTGGATCATCAGCCCCGACGGCTCGAATCCCCGGCGGCTGACGGCGGGCCCCGGCGACAACCAGGGGCCGACGTGGGCGCCGAACGGACGCCACATCGCGTTCCAGACGAACCGTCTCGGGTCGTGGCAGGTGTTCGCGATGCTCGCCGACGGCTCCGAGCAGACACCCATCACGAGAGGCTCCACCGACCATACAAGTCCTTCATGGTCGTCCCGGCTGCCGTGATAGGATTGGGCGTCCTTTTTGGACATATTTGGGGCGTGAACCGAAAAGGAGGCTTCATGGTGACGCGTCGGTGGTCCGGAGTTCTGGTGTCGCTGCTGCTGGTGCTGGCCGTCGTCTTCGCCGGCTGTGCCAAGCGGCCTGCGACGAGTGCGGTGACAGCGCCGGCGCCGACGGGCGGCGCCAGCGGCACGGCTGGCGGCACCACCGGCGGCGGTCCCGGCAGCACGGCGATGACGCCGGGCGGCGCAGGAACGACGGCGGGTCCCGGCGCGACGGCGATGACGCCGGGCGGCCCGGGAACGGCCGCACCGGGGGCCACGACGACGGCCCCCCAGGGAGCCGCGCGGCCCGCGCCTCCCGAGTTCCGCGCCGTGCCCGACGTGAAGGATATCTTCTTCGACTTCGACAAGTACGACATCCGTCCCGGCGACGCGAAGGTCCTCGACGCCAACGCGTCGTGGCTGAAGTCGAACCCGAACCAGCTCGTGCTGATCGAGGGGCACTGCGACGAGCGCGGCACCAACGAGTACAACCTGGCGCTCGGCGAGCGGCGGGCCAAGGCCGCGATGAACTACCTGGTGTCCCAGGGCGTGCAGGCGAGCCGCATCACGATCATCAGCTATGGAGAGGAGCGCCCGACCTGCTCGGAGAAGAACGAAGCGTGCTGGGCGAAGAACCGGCGCGCGCACTTCCTGGTGAAGCCTCGCTGAGGTTCCGTTCCGCGGCGGCGAGGGGCGCGAGGGTCCTCGCCGCCGTCCTGGTCCTCGGCGGGTGCGCGAACCTGTCCGAGGTCACCGGCACCGCCACCCAGCAGGACTACATCCAGCTGCGCGCCGACGTCACGGCGCTCCAGGCGAGCGTCCGGCAGATGCGGGCCCAGGTGGACAGCCTCGGACCCCAGGTCGATGCACGCCTGCGCAGCCAGGTGGCCGAGCTCGAGCGCCAGACGTCGGCCCTGACCGGCCGTCTCGACGGGCTCGGCACGACGCTGACGACCCTGACGGCCCGCCTCGACGAGCTCACCGCGAAGCTCGACGCGCTGTCGCGCCAGCTCCGCGCCGCGACGCCGGCCGCCCCGGCGCGCCCCCCGGTGGCCAGCGTGCCTGCCCCGCAGCCGGGGCCCCCGCCGCCCGCGGCCGCGGCACCGTCGCCGGCGACCCCGTCGACGGCGCGCCCCGCCTCACCGGGCGTGACGCCGCCCTCGACCGCCGCGCCGGCGATGCCCGCGCAGCCGGGAGCATCCCCGTCGGTCCCGGCTCCGCCCGGAGCGACGCCGCCGGCCGTCGCGGCCACCCCGCCACCCGCGCCCTCGGCGGGCGCGCGGCCGTCGACCGGAGCGCTCCAGCCCCAGGACCTGTACCAGGCCGCCTACATCGACTTCAGCAAGGGCACGTACACGCTCGCCATCGCGGGGTTCCGGGAGTTCCTGCGGCGCTATCCCGAGCATCCGCTCGCGTCCAACGCCCAGTACTGGATCGGCGAGGCCCAGCTCGCCGTGGCACGCGGCCACGCCGACGGCGGCCAGGCCGAGGAAGCGACGCGGGCGCTGCAGCAGGCGGTGCTGGAGTTCAGGAAGGTGCTGGCGAACTACCCGCGCGGCGACAAGGCGCCTGCCGCGCTCTACAAGGAAGCGCTGGTCCTGATCGAGCTCAAGCAGCCCGAGCTGGCCCAGACGCGGCTGCAGTACCTGGTCGACAACTTCCCGCAGTCGGAGGAGACGCCGCTCGCCCGCGAGCGGCTCGCCGCGCTCAGGGACCGGTAGTCGCTCACTCCTCGCCGAACAGCCAGACGACGGCGAGGTCCTTCTCGGGGGGCGAGTACACCATCACGGTGGCGCCGGGCAGCTCCGTCCCTGCGGACCGGACCACCACGTCGGCCTCGGGAGCCGGCGTCGGACCGTAGTAGCTCCACACGCCGAGCGTGAGCAGGATGGCGCCCGCGAGCGCGCCGCCGTAGGCGAGTCGGGGGCGCCAGACGCCGAGCGGCCAGCGCCACCGGATGTCGACCGGGGCCCTCCGGCGACCCTCCTCGATACGCCTCACGACGCCGGGCCAGAATCCGGTCCAGTCCGGGCCGACCTCCGGGGACACCCGGACGGCGCGAACCAGAGCCCGCAGCCTGACCAGCTCGTCCGCGTCCCGCCGGCATCTGGTGCAGGCGACCAGGTGGGCCTCGGTCGTCCGGGCTTCCGCCCCCGGGAGCGCCCCGTCGAGGTAGGCGCCGATCAGCTTGCGCGTGCGGTAGTGGGTCAGCACACCCGTTGGACGGAAGCGCCCCTCATCGGTATTCTCGGCCCCATATGATAGCCGAGCAGCCGGCGACCCTCGCGACGAGCGACGGCGTCGCGCTGGAGGCTCGCATCGCCCTCCCCGACGCTCCCCGCGGGGCCATCGTCGTGTGCCACCCCCACCCGCTCTACGGCGGCGACATGGACAACCCCGTCGTCGTCAGGGTCCAGGAGGTGTGCGCCGGGCTCGGATTCGCCACCCTCCGCTTCAACTTCCGGGGCGTCGGGGGCTCGACCGGAACGCACGACCAGGGCCGCGGCGAGCAGCACGACGTCGAGGCCGCCCTCGCCCACCTCGAGGGGCAGGTCGGCGGCGTGCCGCTCGCGATCGCCGGCTACTCCTTCGGCTCGGTGGTCGCCGCTCGCGTCGCCGCGCGGAGGCCCGGCCTCGCCGGCCTCGTCCTGGTCGCCCCGCCCGTGGACCTCTCCGGCTTCGAGGCATTCGACGGGCTCGCGACCTTCGGCGGCTCGCTGCTCGTCGTCGCGGGCGACGGCGACGAGTACGCCGGGCGGAAGTCGCTCGACGAGCTGGTCCGGCGACTGCCCGGAGCCAGCGTGACCCTCATCGAGGGGGCGAACCACTTCTTCTTCGGCAAGCTGTACCCCCTCGGCGAGGCCGTCGCCGGGTGGGCGGCGCGGCTAGAAGCGGGGCAGCCGGGCGGGCGTCGCCGTGCCGGCTGAGAGGATGATCCGGATGCCCTCCTCGACCGAGAGGCCGGTCGCGACGACGTCGACCCGCGGGACGACGATGACGTCGCCGAGGTACAGGTTGTTGGTGGGGACGAACACCGTGACCATCTCCTGCTTTCCCGTCGGCGTCTCCAGCATCACCTCGCTGGTGACGAAGCCGAAGGCGTAGCCCCCCTCGCGCGGGTGCTGGACGAGCACGACCGCCTTGAAGGCGTTGCGGCGCTCGGGCGAGAAGGCGTCGATCAGCATCTTGACCGAGGGATAGAGGCGGCCGAACACCGGCAGCTTGTAGAGCAGGCCCTCGGTCCACGCGAGCACGCGCCGGCCGACGACGTTCCGCGCGATCGTGCCCATGAGGAGGATGATCGCCATCGCGGTCAGGAAGCCGAGGCCGGGGACGGGGCGCCCGAAGATGCCCTCGTACATGGGGCCGAAGATGTCGTCGATGCGGCTCCAGAAGACCCAGAGGAGCCAGGAGGTCGCGACCGCCGGGACCGTGACGAAGAACCCGGCGATCAATCGCACCTTCAGCCAGTTCCTCACTGCACGGTCCTCGACGACATGACGGTCCTGTGATGACACCACACCGCCCCACCACGGTCAAGAAACGGCGCCGCGCGCTCGTCACCGGCGGCGCCGTGCGGCTCGGGCGCGTGATCGCCCTCGCCCTCGCCGACGCCGGCATGGACGTCGCGATCGGCTACCACCGCTCCGCCGCCGAGGCGCGGCGCACGCTCGCCGACCTCCGGGCCCGCGGCGCCCGGGCGGCGGCGATCCGGGCCGACCTGCGCGACGCCGGGGCGGCGCGAGCGCTGGTCGGGCGCGCGGCGGAAGCGCTCGGCGGCCTCGACGTCCTCGTGAACAGCGCCGCCGTGTTCGCGCGGACGCCGTTCAGGACGGCGACGCCGGCGGAGTACGACGCGCACCTCGACGTCAACCTCCGCGCCCCGTTCTTCTGCACCCAGGCCGCGGCCGCCGTCATGGCTCGCGCGGGAGGCCACGTCGTGAACGTCGGCGACGCGGGCGCCACGGGCGCCTGGCCGGGCTACGTCCCGTACACGGTCTCGAAGGCGGGGCTCGTCGCGCTCACGCGCGCGCTGGCCGTCGCGCTCGCCGACCGCGGCATCGCGGTGAACTCCGTGGCGCCGGGCCCCGTCCTGCGCCCGGCCGGCTTCTCCACGGCGCGCTGGGAGCGCGTGACGCGCGGGCGCGCCGTGTCTCCGGCCGACGTGGCCGCCGCCGTGGTGTTCTTCGCCACGTGCCCGCGCGGGGTGACGGGCCAGGTGCTCGAGGTCCAGGGAGGAGCGCACTCATGATTGGAAACGCCTGCCTGGCGATCTGGTTCCGCGTCGACCCCGGCGACGTCGCCGACCTCGACGCCTGGTACCCGCGCCAGCACCTGCCCGAGCGGCTCTCGGTGCCGGGCTTCCTGCGCGGCCGCCGCTACCGGGCCGTGTCCGCGGAGCTGCCGTACCTCACCGTCTACGAGACCGAGGACGCGGCCGTGCTGTCCAGCGCGCCCTACCTCGAGCGGCTCAACGCCCCGACGGAGTGGACGCGCCGCGTGCTGCCGACGTTCAAGGTGATGGTGCGCAACGCCTACCGGCTGATCGCCGCCAGCCCCGGCGACGGCGTGCAGCGCCACCTCCTGTCGGTGCAGATCACGCCGGACTCCGGGCGGGGCCCGTACGTGCGCGACTGGCTGCGGAAGGAGGCGCCCGTCGTGCTCGGCGCGCTGCCCGGAGTCGCGGGCTTCGGCGCCTACGTCTCGGACACCGGCGGCACCACGGTGATGACCGAGGAGCGCAGGATCGTGGGCGGCGAGGTGCGCCCCGCGGAGCCGTTCCTCGCGCTGCTCGAGGTGGCCGACGCCGGCGCCGAGCAGGGGCTGCGGGACTTCTGGCAGCGCTGGGGCCGCACGGCCGCGGCCGAGACGCGCCCCGAGCTCCACCGGCTGATGTACGGGCTCGCGTGGCTGGGGACCAGGAGCCCGTCCGCCGGACCCTGACCCAGGATCGAGCCCCTGTCCTACGGCCTGACGATCCTCCCGCCCATGACGGCGAGGAAGTCCGCCAGCGACGCGAAGCGCATGAACGGGTTCTGGCGCTTCTCGCGCCCGATCGTCGACGCCTCGCCGCCGTAGTTGTGCCCGGGGAGCAGGATCGTGTCGTCCGGCAGCGCGGCGAGCCGCTGCGTCAGCGAGTAGTACATCTCGCTGGGATCGCTGCCGGGCAGGTCCGTGCGACCGCAAGAGCCGATGAAGAGCGTGTCGCCCGAGACCAGCCGCCCGTCGACCAGGAAGCACTGGGACCCCGGCGTGTGGCCGGGCGTGTGCAGGAACCGGATCGTGAGCCGGCCCACGGTGAGCGTGTCGTGGTTGTCGACCTTCACCAGGTCGGAGCCGAACCCGCGGAGGAACTCGCTCTCGGCCTTGTGGACGTAGACCTTCATGGGCGCCTTCGTCAGCAGGTCCTCGACGCCCGGGATCCGCCCCGGCATCCCCCAGGACTCGAGGCTGCCGCCCACGTGGTCCTGGTGGGTGTGGGTGACCAGCGCCCCCGTGACCGTGTAGCCATCCGCCCGGGCCGTGTCGAGGATCTCGTCGATCTCCCACGCCGGGTCCACGACGACGCACTGCCGCGCCTCGGGGTCGCCCACCAGGTAGACGAAGTTCTGCATGGGGCCCAGCTCGAGCTGCTTCAGGTAGATGTCGTCGCCCGCCACGGCGACATGGTAGCGCACGCTCCGGGGCTGCGCTACACTGGGCGCCACACTGAACGGCCGTTCAGTGCGCTCACAGACCCAGGCGAGGTGGCCGATGACGACGGCGCAGCAGGCAGCGGCGCGGCGAGTGACCTACCAGCTCGAGACGCTCTGGGACTACGACTACGAGCCCACGCACGACGAGCTGGAGGCTCTCTACGAGACGGCCAAGAAGAACCAGTGGAACGGCAGCACCGCGATCGACTGGAGCAGGCCGGTGGGGACCGAGGGCCCCGTGCTCAACGTGCAGCTCGCCTTCGGCGGCACCAACTTCTTCAGCCGGCTGACCCCCGAGGAGCAGAAGGAGGTCGAGATCCGCGTCTCGGCATGGCGGCTCAGCCAGTTCCTCCACGGCGAGCAGGGCGCTCTCGTCGTCTGCGGGCAGCTCGTGAACTCGATCCCCGAGCTCGACGCCAAGCTGTACGCCTCCACCCAGGTCGTCGACGAGGGCCGCCACGTGGAGGTCTTCGAGAAGTACGTGAAGAAGCTCCACAAGATCTACCCGGTCGACCCCCTGCTCAAGGGCCTCATCGACGAGATCCTCGCCACCAACCACTGGGAGCTGAAGCTCGTCGGGATGCAGATGCTGATCGAGGGGCTCGCGATCGCGGCGTTCAACCTGATGCGGAAGCAGACGGCGGACCCCACGCTGTCGCAGGTGCTCGACTACGTCATGCAGGACGAGGGGCGGCACGTGAACTTCGGCTACTTCGCGCTGCGCCGCTCGATCCCGACGATGGACCCGTCGAAGCGGCAGGCCCTGGAGGACTTCTGCTTCCGCGCGTGCGACGCGATGTACGCCCGCGACGAGCGCACGGGCTTCTCCTCGATCAAGAGCGTGTGGAACGAGATGGGATGGGACGGCGAGAAGATCTGGCGCGAGACGGTCCAGACGTCGCCGACGACGAAGGCGTTCAACTCGTTCCTGTTCCAGGACAACCTGATGCCGCGCCTGGTCCGCCTGGGGCTCATTTCCGAGCGGATCGCGCCCGCCTACCGGAACGTCGGCCTGCTGAGTTGACTCACATGGGGGTCCGGATGGCCCCCAACCCGATCGATCCTCGGGGGGCCTCGACGCCCCCCGGTTCCCCCCGGGCCTCGGACCGCCCCGGCGGAGCCGTGGCGATCCTCGATGTCGCGCGTCGTTCCGGGGGGCCCGAAGAATGGCCCGGAAGCTCCGCCCTCCCGTCGCCTCGGCGCCGTTCCGCCCCCGGCATCCCGCCTGGCTGATAGCGCTCGAGGCCGCGGGCCTGCCGCCGCCGAGACATGACAGGTAGACCCTCCTGTCATTGGACGGATCCGCCGATCGATTGGATGTTTCGGCGCCTGCCTGACAGGCCCGGCCGCCTGTCAGTGGATGGATCGGGGATTTCGTTGGACGCTCTGGCGCCAGGCCCCCGGTGAGCTCTGACCGTGCTGCCTGAAGACCCGGCACAGGTGGGAGGCGTCGCAGAAGCCGACCCTCCGGGCGACCGCGCTCAGGCTCTCCCGGTCGTCCCGCAGGAACTGCTTGGCCGCCTCGAGCCTCACGCGCGCGAGGTAGTCCCGGATGGTCATCTGCGTCTCGGCCTGGAACGTGTCGACGAGCCGCCGCCGCGACACCTGCAGCAGGGCCGCCATGTCCTCGACCGTCGTCATGCGGTAGTGGCGGGCCACGTGCTCGACGACGCGCCAGGCGAGCGACCCGAGCGCCGGCGCTCCGGGGAGCGCCGCGGCGAGCGCCTCGGCGGGCTCCGGGCCGCGCGAGAGATCGACGACGGCGGCGCCCGGCGGCAGGTACGCGGGCACCATCTTCCGGGCCGCCACCTGGTGGCCGCGCCGCGCGAGCACGGCGGCCACGGCGGCGCGCATCCCGACGTCGGCCCCCACCACGACCACGGAAGCCGGCGCGGGCTCGCAGGCGCCGAGCACCAGCCCGACGAGCGCGTCGTCGTCGAACGGCTTGATCACGTAGTCGATCGCGCCCAGCCGCATCGCGGCGGCGGCCGTCCGCGCGTTGTCGACGGCGGAGACGATGACGACCTTCACCGTGGGGTTGAACTCGCGGAGTCGCTCCAGCGCCTGGATCCCGTCCTCGCCCGGCATGAGCACGTCCAGGAGCACCAGATCGACGGCGCGGGATCGCAGGATGTCGAGCGCGGTGGCGGCGTCGGCGGCGAGCAGCAGCTCGACGTGGTCGTCGAGGAGCAGCCGGAAGACCTCGCGGACGCTCGGCTCGTCGTCGACCGCGAGGACGACGGGGCGCGGCGCGGCTCGATCCGCCCCGGCCACCTCAGCCCTGCAGGTCGTCGGGGATCTTCGGGATCGTGAGCAGCCGGCCGTCGACGGCGTAGATGGCGGGAGCGGCCTTCGTCTGCACGTAGAGCGTCTCGCCCTCGCGCTTGCCGACGAGGATCGTCGCGATGACCGTGCCGTCGCCGCGGAAGAGCGTGACCTCGCTCGACGGCGACCCGAGCCCGTACCTGTCGGCGCCGGCGCCGTCGGGAGCCGCGACCTCCTTCCACTTCAGCCCGCGCAGCGCGTACAGCAGGTCGTCGACCTTCGAGGCGTTCGCCGATCCGCGCCCGCCCTCGACGATGCGCCACTCGAGGTCACCCTTGCGCTCGACCAGGACGGTCTTTCCGTCGGCCTTCACCTGCATGCGCCTGACGTCGCGCGGCTCGAGGCCGGCCACGAGCGTGCGGTCGCGCAGCTGGGCGAGCGGCCGGCCGACCTCCTGGAGGGCCGAGGCGTCCACCAGCACGACGGGCCCGCGCCCCGCCACCGCCGCGTACGCGGTCGCCTGGCCGCCGCGCTTCTCCGGCGCCGGGGCGAGCAGCACCGTCTGCGTGGCCGGCTCGCCCTGCTGGGTGATCGTGGCGCGCACCTCGGGCTTCGCCAGGTAGCGCGCGATCCCCGACGCGTCCTCGCCGAGGAACGCGAGCGCCTTGAGGTTGCGCAGCTTCATCAGCACCGCGCCGGCCTCCACCTGGTCGGCCGGCAGCGCCTCGGGCTGGGTGATCCGCCACCGGTCCTGCTCGCGCACGAGCGTCGCCGTGCCGCGAGGGCTCTCCACGTCGAGGCGGATGACCTTGTCGCGCTCGAAGGCGACCACGGTCTTGTCGCGGAGCGCCGCCGTCGTCCGGGGGAGGGCCGTCCACACCTCCTCGGGCAGCAGGAGGACGCTCGACTCGCCCGGCCGCATCGCGTAGACGCCCTTCTTCTTGTCGTCCACGTCGCCGACCAGCAGGGTCTTCGTCGCGCGGTCCCTGTCCTTGCCGGTGTGGATGGCGACGCGGATGGGCCGGTCGAGGCCGAACGGCCTGAGCGACGCCGGGCGCTCGGCGACGAACTCCTTGACGCGCGCGCCCGTCAGCTTGTCGAGGAACTCGACCATCGTGTCCGTGTCGGCGTCGAGGGCGCGGGGCCGGGTGAGCTTCCAGCGGCTCTCGCCGGCGGGCTCGACCGCGAGCGTCTCGTCGCGCGTGACGATCTCGACCCCGGTGACGTCCTTGCGATCGAAGGCGAGGACGCTCCTGTCGCGGAAGTCGGCGAGGGGTCGCGTCGTGTCGCGGAGGACGCTCTCGCCGAGGACGAAGACCGCCGGCTTGTCCCCCTCCCTCGCGTAGACCCAGACCCCGGTGGGGTTCTTGGCGCCCAGCAGCAGCGTGAACCGCCTGCCGTCCCTCGTCACGAGCGTCGCCTCGGCGACCGGCTTCGCCAGGCCGAACTCCGCGAGGTCCTTCGGCTCCGCGGCGATCTCACGGTCCATCCTGGCGGTGACGATCGACGTGAGGGTCTCCTCGACCTTGCCGCGGTCGCCCCGCCAGGCCAGCGGCTCCACGATCTGCCAGCCGTCGCCTTCCCGCTTCACCCGCACGACGCCGTCGGCGCGCTTCAGCGCCATCTCGGTCACGTCGGACGGCTCCACGGTGACGAAGACGCGGCCCTTGCGCGTCTGCACCCTCTCGCGCTCGGGGCCGAGCGCGATCTCGTAGACGTAGTAGAACCCGGCGAGCACGACGAGGATGACCGCCAGGACCGCCGTCGTCAGCCACCGCATGGTCGGCCCCCCGCGCTCCGGCTACTTCGCGGCGCGGCGCCGCACCACGCTGACGACGCCGGCCACCAGCACGAGCCCGGGCAGCACCACGACGGGGATCAGGAACACCGCCTGGGCCTGGCGCGATGTCAGGAACACCGGCGACTGCTTCGCGTCCCTGGGGCGGATGGAGATCTGGTCCTCCTGCTCGGCGAGCCAGGAAACCGTGTTCAGGAAGAAGTCGCGGTTGCCCTGGAGGTTCAGGAACTGGTTGGCGGCGAGGTTCGACGTGCCGTAGACGACGATGCGGGCCTTGTCCCTGGTCGCGACGGCGGCGACCGTGAGCGGGCCCCTGGGATCCTGGCCGTCGGGCTTCACCTGCCCCGCCTGGAGCGAGGCCCGGTCCGTCTCGCCCCAGCTCTCGACGCTGGTCTTCGCGAGGGGCTGCACGGTGACGCCCGGAGGCGGCGCCTTCGCCGCCTCCACCGTCCGCGTGATGGGGAAGAGCGTGGTGATGCCGGCCATGTCCCGCGTGATCGGGTGGGCCTCGTACTGCTGGATGATGGGGACCTCGGGCCCGATGCCGAACAGGCGGCCGATCGGGTTCAGCTCGACGACGAGGTTGTTGCCCAGGTCGAAGCCGTACTTCGCCAGCAGGCGCGTGAGCGCGTCGACCTGGACGCCGCCCAGGATCGAGGGGTTCACCATGACCAGCAGCTTGCCGCCGCGGGCGATGTAGGCGTCCAGCGAGTCGATCTCCGGCTTGAGCAGGTCGCTCCGCGGGCCCGCGAGGACCACGACGGCGGCGTCGTCGGGCACCTTTTCCTGGCGCGCCAGCACGAGCGGCTTGACCTCGTAGTTCGCGCGCTCCATCGCGGCCTTGGCCTCGCTGAAGCCGGGCCGGTCGCTGTTGTTGAGGTCGTGCTCGCCGTGGCCCTGCACCACGTAGACCACGCGCTTGCCCTCGCGCGTCAGCTTGACGAGACCGTTGGTGAGCTTCTCCTCCTCGGCGTCGAGGACCTTCTCCGAGCGGTCCTTCGTCTCCAGCACGATCGTGCCGTAGGACTCGACGCCGTAGCGGCGTGCCAGGCCGGGCTCGCGGTCCGGGTCCACCACGCGGTACGTGAACTTCCCGCCGCCGTGGCGCTGGTACTGCTTCAGGATGTCCTCGGCGACCCGCTTGCCCGGCTGGTCGGTGCGGAAGAACGCGACGGCGGCGACGTCGGTCTTGAGGGCGCGCAGGAGCTGGATGGTCTGGGGCGACAGGCTGTGCCGCTTGTTCTCGGTGAGGTCGAGCCGCGCGTTGTGGCGGTACGAGACCGCCTCGACGAGCGCCACGATCCCCAGCAGCAGCACGATCGTCAGCGCCGTGTTGAGCCCGTAGCGCGCCGTCCGCCCCCGGAGCGCGCGCGCCGCGCCCACGAACGAGATCAGCGAGGCCACGACGAGCACGAGGCCGCCGGCGAGCAGCGTCCACCACACCCAGATCCCGAGGCGGCCGCTCATGAAGGGCGGCCGCGTCCAGTTGAGGATCGCCAGGGCCGCCAGCGCGGCGATGCCGACGTAGCCGGCCCAGTCGAGCAGCCGCTTCATCTCAGCCCTTCCACCGGCGCGACTCCAGCGACCGCAGCGTCAGGAAGAGCGCCACGACCGTGAAGTTGACGTAGTAGACGATGTCCTTGGTGTCGAGCACGCCCTTCGAGAAGCTGTCGAAGTGGTCGAGGATCGACAGGTGCGCCAGCACCCGGCCCATCGTCCCCCCGACGTTCTCCGCGCTCCAGCCGATGACCCAGAACAGGAGCAGGATGCCGAAGGTCACCACGGCCGCCACGATCTGGTTCGTCGTGAGCGACGAGGCCAGCAGCCCCACGGCCAGGAAGGCCGCGCCCATCAGGAAGAGGCCCAGGTACCCCGTGAGGATCGGTCCCCACTCCGGCGTCGCGAAGAAGGCGAGCATCCCCGGGTAGACGAGCGTGAGCGCGAGCAGCAGCGCGTACAGCGCCAGCGCGGCGAGATACTTGCCCACCAGCACGGCGCCGTCCCGCACCGGATAGGTCAGCAGCAGCTCGATGGTGCCGGTCTGCCGCTCCTCGGCGAACAGCCGCATGGTGACGAGCGGCATGAGCGACAGCAGCAGGATGATCGCGATGTTCGTGAAGAGCGGCCGCATCACGCTCTCGGTCACGTTCAGCTCGCGGGCCATGCCCGGGTTCATCATCGACTGCATCGAGGCGAGCGAGTAGTAGTAGAAGATCTGCGAGAAGAAGTAGCCCATCACGAGCAGGAAGATGAAGAGCACCACGTACGCCACCGGCGAGGTGAAGTACAGGCGCATCTCCTTCTTGAAGATCGGCCACACCTTCACGCCCGCGCCTCCTCCCCGGCCGGCGCCGGCGCCTCGGTCTCCTCTCCGGCCACGATGCGGATGAAGACCTCCTCGAGCGTCATGCCGACCCGGCGCAGCTCGCGCAGCTCCCACTTCTGCTGGGCGGCCAGCTGGAAGATGTCGCCCCGGACGTCGCGGTCACGCGCCGACTCGACGAGGAACGTCCCGCGCCCGTCCTGCACGCCCAGCTCCTGCACCGCGACGACGCCGGGCAGCCGGCGCACGCCGTCGCGGACCGCCGGCGCGGGCCCGGCGATCTCCACCTGCACGCGAGCCGTCGGGAAGAACTGCTCGACGAGCGTGGCGATGGGCCCCTGGGCGACGACCGAGCCCTTGTTGATGATGATCACGCCGCCGCACACCATCGAGACCTCGGGCAGGATGTGCGTCGAGAGGATCACCGTGTGCTCGCCGGCGAGCGACTTGATGAGCGACCGGATCTCGGTGATCTGGCGCGGGTCGAGGCCGATGGTCGGCTCGTCGAGGATCAGCACGTCGGGGTCGTTGACGATCGCCTGGGCCAGCCCCACCCGCTGCCGGTAGCCCTTCGACAGCTTGCCGATGAGCCGGTTCTGGACGTCCGAGATCAGGCACCGCTCCATGACCTCCGCGACCCGGCGGCGGCGCTCGCTCCGGCCGACGCCCTTGACCTCGGCCACGAAGTCCAGGTACGGCGCCACGCGCATGTCGGCGTAGAGCGGCACGTTCTCCGGCAGGTAGCCGATGCGGCGGCGGACCTCCATGGACTGGCGGAAGACGTCGAAGCCCGCCACGCGGGCGGAGCCGCTGGAGGCCGGCATGAAGCACGAGAGGATGCGCATCGTCGTCGACTTGCCGGCGCCGTTGGGACCGAGAAAGCCGACGACCTCGCCGGGGGCCACCGAGAAGGAGACGTCCCGGATCGCCGTCACCGGGCCGTAGTGCTTCGTGAGGTCCTGTACTTCGATCATACGGGACGGGTCAGCCGGTCGCCCATTATACACGACCCCCGGGGGCGCCGGGAGCCACCGGCATCATCTCCGCCAGCCACGCCGGCACCGCGATCATCTTGCCCGTCGCGGCGTCCAGGCAGGCATGGAGCGTCGAGCCCGTCGCGATCGTGTCGCCCGTCTCGCCGACGATCTCGTACCCGAACCGGAAGGAGGCCCGCCGGCGCTCGCTGATCCAGCACCGGACCTCCAGCAGGTCGTCGAGCCGCGCGGGGCGCACGTAACGCACGACCGCCTCGATCACGGGCATGTGCACCTTGCGGTCGACCTCGGAGATCGGCGTGCCGTGCTGGCGGAGGTACTCGACGCGCCCCACCTCGAAGTACGTCAGGTAGTTGCCGTAGTAGACGACCCGCATGCAGTCGGTGTCCTTGTAGCGGACGCGCAGCGAGGTCGAGACGACGGCGGGCGGGGCGCTCACGGTCTCAGAGGTACTGCCCGTAGCGGATCTTCTCCACAACCCCTCGCACGCGCTTGTAGCCGTCGATCGCCTCGAGGAGGTCCGCGGTGGCGACGAGCGGGACGTCGGCCTCGACCGCCGACCGGTGGACCTTGGCCTCGAGCGCGCGCCGCAGGATCTCGGAGATGTCGGCGCCGCTCATCCCGCCCAGGAGCGGCAGCACCGTGCGGTAGTCGAAGGGCTCGAAGAGCCGGCGGCCCGCGTTCTTCTCGGCCCGGTCGCGCATCAGGTCGAGGATCTCCTGCTGGGCCGCGGCGTCCGGGAGGGCGACCTCGACGAGGTGATCGAGCCGCCCGGGGGCGACGAGGGCCGGGTCGAGCGCGTCCGTGCGGCTCGTGGAGCCCATGACGAGCACCCGCGACCCCGGCTCCATCGCGTCCAGCTTCTCGCAGAGCGCCGCCACGAGCCGGGCGCTCGCCTCGCGCGCCTGTGGCGGCGGCAGCAGGTGGTCCAGCGACAGCGCGTCGATCTCGTCGAGGAGGAACACCGCGCGCCCCTCGCCGATCGCGATGCGCAGCGTCTCCTGGAGCAGCTCGGCGGTGTTGGCGCCGAACTTCGACGTGAGGTTGGACAGCCGCAGGCGGAAGAAGATCGCCCCCGAGGTGCCGGCGAGCGCGCGCGCCAGCATGGCCTTGCCGGTGCCGGGCGGACCGTACAGCAGCACGCCCTTGGGCGGCGTGATGCCCCAGGCGCCGTAGCGGTCGGGGTCGATCAGCGCGCTGGCGAAGCCGCGGAGCGCCGCCTTCGCCGCGGCGAGGCCGCCGACCTCCTCGAACGCCACGTCGGGACGGATCGTCGTCTCGACGCGCCCCGTGAGATCGCCGAACTTCTCGCCGAGCTTGTGGAAGACGTCCTCCAGGCGGCGCTGCAGCGCCCACTGGAGGTCGTCGGTGTCCTTCGGCGCCATCCGCTCAGATGTCCTGTCGCCGGGGCGCCGGCTGGGCGAGGCCGCCCTTGTCGAAGACGCGGTCCTCCACGAGCACCGGGACCCTGGCGCGGATCGCCAGCGCGATCGCGTCCGAGGGGCGTGCGTCCAGCGTCATCTCGCCGCCCGCGCTCGTGAGGTGGACCGTCGCGTAGTAGACGTCGTCCCTGAGGTCCGTGATGACGACGCGGGCGAGCGTCACCTTCAGCCGGCCGAAGAGCGTGAGGAAGAGGTCGTGGGTCAACGGCCGCGGCGGCGTCACCCCGCGGAGCGGCAGCGAGATCGCGACCATCTGGGCCGGGTCGATCGTCATCATGAGGTTGCGGCGATCGCGCTTGCCCTGGAGGATCATCGCCGGCACCTGGGTCCGCGGGTCGACGGCCACGCCCAGGATCTCGACCTCCTGCGGCCCCGTCGCCCGCGGCGCCGGGGCCTGGCTCGTGTCGCGCGCGCCGCCCCGGGCGGCGACCAGCGTGAGGCCCAGCGCGAGCAGCGCGATCGGGACGGCGCGGTTCCTGGTCGTCATCGGAGCCTCCCGGAGCGACGGGCGCATCGTCGCGGGGCCAAGTATAAACGCTCGGAAAGTCGGGCGTCAGGCAATTGCCCTCAGGTGCGCGCGCCCGACGGCACCAGCGCCGGCCGCGGATCGGCGAGCCGCAGGCTGATGGCGGCGCCGGCGAGCAGCAGCGCCGTGAGCACTCCCCACATGGACGCGTAGCCGATCCCGTGCGCGACGTAGCCGAAGGCCGAGGCGCCGCCCGCGTTGCCGACGAGGAACACCGCGCTGAACACCCCGACGACGGCCCCGCGGCGCGCCTCGGGCGCCTGGTCGGCGACGAGCGCGGCGAGGCCGGGGTAGAGGAAGCCGTGCGCGGCCCCCGCCAGCAGGCCGGCCGCCACGAGCGGCGGCAGCGGCCGCACGCCGGCGGCCGCCGGCAGCGCGAGCGCCGCGAGGACTCCCGAGGCGACGACCTGCAGGAACATCGAGGGGACGATGACCGCACGCCGGCCGCGCGTGTCGATGAGCCGGCCGCCGACGACGCGCACGGCCATCGCGGCGATCGCGTACGCCGTGTAGAAGAGCGCGAGCGTCCGCACGCCGAGGTCCTCGGCGAACGTCGGCACGAACACGGAGATCGTGCCGGTGCCGAGGCCGAAGAACACGGTGACCGCCATGTGGCGGTGCAGCAGGTCGCCGAGGCCGGCGCGCGCCAGCTCGCGCGCGCGCACCGGCTGGCTCTCCCCCCGCGGGCGCTCCCGCAGCGGCCACACGAGCGCGAGCGCGACGGCGGCCAGCAGCCCGCAGAGGCCGAAGAGCGGCGGAAGCCGAGGAAGCGGACGATCGCCTCCCCCGCGAGCGGCGTGAGCGCGGTGGAGATCATCCCCGAGATCCCGTAGATGCCGAGCGCCCAGCCGCGCCGCTCGGGCGGGACGAGATCGATCACGTACGAGTAGTTCGACACGAAGAACGCCGAGAAGCCGAGCCCCTGCAGCGCCCGCACGACGCCGAGCGCGGGGATCGACGAGACCGCCGCCGCCACCGCGGTCGACAGCAGCACGAGCGCGATGCCGGCGAGCATGAACGGCCGCCGCCCCACGACGTCCACCCACGGCCCCACGAGCGGCTGGCAGACGATGCCGATCGCGCTGTAGACCGCCATGACGACGCCGATCTCGGCCTCGGTGCCGCCGAGCTGCCGGATGTGGAGCGGGAGCAGGATGAAGCCGTTGAGGCTCGCGAAGAAGAAGAAGTTCGTGACGGTGGCCCTGACGAACGGACGCTGCGCTAGAATGGCCACGGGCGATTATCGCATGGCGACGACCGACGCCCTCCTCCACCGCGGCATCGAGGGCCGCGGCGACGATCGGATCCTCACGCTCGACCCCGCGTTCTCCGGCCTGCCCGACACCGCGCACGGCGGCGCCGTGCTCGCCGTCTTCGACGCGCTCGCCGGTCGCGACGGCGCGCGCACGCTCCGCGGCGTCTACCGCCGCCGCGTGCCGCTCGGCGTGCCCCTCCGGCTCGTCGCGCGCGCCGGCGACGGCCGGCTCGACTGCCGCGTCCTCGACGGCGCCGACGCCGCGCTGGTCGAGGGCTCCGTCGCGCCGGCGGCGGAGGACCGCCCCGCGCTGCGGGCGGTCACCGACGCCGCCCGCCATCCGCTGCCGGTGTCGCGCACGTGCTTCGCCTGCGGCGTCGACAACCCGATCGGGCTCCGGGCGCGCCTGGGCTTCGACGCAGGCGTCGTGGCGGCACGCTGGGAGCCGCGGGAGGGGCTGGCGGCCGCGGCGGGCGGCGGCCTGGCGCCGGTCGCGCTCACCGCGCTGCTCGACGAGGCCGCCTTCTGGCTGGGGGCGCTGGCGAGCGGCGAGTCGGGGATGACGGCGGAGCTCGACGTCGCGCTGCGCGGCCGCGTGCCGGTCGGCGCCGCCCTCACCGTCGGCGGCCGCCGCGACGCCGTGCGGCCGCTCGCCGGCGACCCGCGGTACTGGGGCGTCGAGGTCGGCGCCTGGGACGACGAGGGCCGGCTCGTCGCCGACGCCCGCATCACGTTCGTGGCGGTGCGCGGCGCGGCGCGCCGCCTGGTGAGCTGGCTCGCGGGGGTCAACCCGCCAGAGGTCGTCAGGCGGGTCTTCCCCGCGTACGCCGGCTGACCCCTATCCCTTCAGGCGCTTGTCGAAGAACGCGATGCAGCGCTTCCAGGCGTCCTCCGCCGCCTCCTTGCGGTAGACCTGCGGCCGGTCGTCGGAGAAGAAGGCGTGGGGCGCGCCCGGGTACAGCACGAACTCGACGTCCTGGTTGCCGGCGGCCTTCAGCGCCGCCTCCATCGCCCTGACGTCGGCCACCGGAATGCCGGTGTCCGCCTCGCCGTAGAGGCCGAGCACCGGGACCTTGATGCGGCTCGCGAGCGAGAGCGCGTCGACCCCCGGCGCGTCGGGATACGTGCGCTTCACGTGGCCGTACCACGGCACCGCGGCGGTGACGCCCGGATACTCGGCGGCGAAGTGGAGCGTCAGCGCGCCGCCCCCGCAGAAGCCGGTGACGCCCAGCCGGTCGCCGCGCGCCCAGGAGTGCTGCTTCGCGAACTCCGCGGCGGCGCGGATGTCGCCCAGGTACTGCGCGCGGGTCACCTTGCCGGAGATCTCAGCCATCTGCTTGAAGTCCTTGCCCTGCATGCCACCCTCGCGGTGGTAGAGCTCGGGCGCGATGGCGTAGTAGCCGGCGTGAGCGAAGCGGCGGACGACGTCCTTGTTGTGCTCGTTGTTGCCCGTGAAGCCCGAGATCACGACGACGACCGGATATCGCCCGTCGCGCTCCGGCCGGGCGTCGTACGCGGGGATCTTCGTGCCGGCCACGTCGAGCTGCACGTCGCGGGCCGTGATGCCCTTGGTGTCGGTCACGATCATCTGCGCGAGCGAGATGCCCGGGGTGAGCGCACCCCCGACGGTGGTGTAGGCGCCGAACTTCAGCACCTCCCGGCGACTGAGCGGATTGACGGCCATGGCAGCCTCCCGGATTCGGTGGATGAGACGCGGGCGGCGGCCTCGCCCGTCGGCGGACGCCTCCCGCAGCGAATGAACCAGGCGCCCGGTTCCTCGGTTCCCCCGGGCGCGGGGCCTCGGCTGACGGGCGTGAGTCATCCGATCGGTCCGCCGAGAGAGATCAGGCGCGCGCCGCCTCCACCCAGGCCTGCCAGTCGCCCGGCGCGTGGCCGATGCTCACGCGGTGGCCGCAGCGCACGAGCGGCGTCCGCAGCAGCCTCGGCTCGGTCTCGGCGCGCTGCAGCACGCGCTGCGGGGAGTCGCCGCTCACGTGGAGGCCGAGCGCCCTGAACCGGGGGCCCTCCCGGTCGACGAGCGCCGCCGCGCCGAACTTCTCGGCGAACCGCCTGAGCTCGCCCCGGGCCGCCGGTCGCCGCGCCAGGTCGACGAAGTGGACCTGGACGCGGCGCTCGGCGAAGAAGCGGAGCGCCTTGCGGGTGTCCTGACAGTCGTTGAAACCGAAGACCTGGACGGTCAGGCCCGCGCCGCCCTTCATCGCCGAGGCCCTCCGCTCACGCCCGGCCGGCGCGGCGGCGCAGCTCCTCCCACGAGGTCCACGGCACCGCCGGCGTGCCCGGCGGGTTCACCCGGCCGCTGTGGGGCCCGTGGAAGTCCGAGCCGCCGGTCGGGACCAGGTCGAGGCGGCGGCAGGTCTCCAGGTAGCGCCGCGTCTGCTCGGCGGAGTGCTCGGCGTAGTACGTCTCGATGCCCTGGAGGCCGGCGTCGAGCAGCGCGGGGATCAGCGCGTCGCGGTCGGCGAGCCCCGGATGGGCGAGCACGGGGACGCCGTTGGCCTGCCGGATCACGCGGACGGCCTCCTCAGGGGCGAGCCGGTGCCGGGGCACGTGGGCCGGCCCTCCGGCCTTGAGGTAGCGGTCGAACGCCTCGCGGACCGACTTCACGTAGCCGCGCGCGACCATGACCTGGGCGACGTGCGGGCGGCCCGGGGAGCCCTCCTTGACGAGCGCGAACACCTCGGCCGGGTCGATCGGCATCCCGAGCTCGGCCAGCCGCGCGGCGAGGCGGTGCACGCGGGCGGCGCGCTCGGCCCGCTGCCGGCTCAGGAACTGCCGGAACCACGGCGCCTCCTCGTCGACGAAGTAGCCGAGCACGTGGATCTCGGCGCCCTCGACGTCGCAGTTGATCTCGAGGCCCGGGACGATCTCGAGCGAGCCGTGGCGGGCCGCCTCCTCCCGCGCCTCGGCGAGCCCGTCGGTGGAGTCGTGGTCGGTGATGGCGAGGACGCGGACGCCGTGGGCGACGGCCTTCCGGACCAGCTCGCGGGGCGGCAGCGTGCCGTCCGACGCGGTGGTGTGGGTGTGGAGGTCGACCCGGCCTCCCCTCATGCCGAGAGGTACGCGAGCAGCGTGCGCACGGCGACGCCGGTGCCGCCCTTCGGGGCGAGCGGCAGGTCCTTCTCGGTGAAGGCCGGGCCCGCGATGTCGAGGTGGGCCCACGGCGTCGCTCCCGCGAACTCGCGGATGAACAGCGCGGCCGTGATGGCGCCCCCGCCACGCGGCCCGACGTTGTTCAGGTCCGCCACCTCGCTCTTGAGGTTCTCGCGATACTCGTCGATCAGGGGCAGCTGCCAGACGCGCTCGCCGGCCTGCTCGGCGGCGGCGAGGAGGCGGTCGGCGAGGCCCTGGTCGCTGGCGAAGAGCCCCGAGCAGAGCGGGCCCAGCGCCACGACGCAGGCACCGGTGAGCGTCGCGACGTCGATGATCTCGTCGGGCTTGATCCGCGTGTTCGCGTAGCAGAGCGCGTCGGCGATCGTGAGCCGGCCCTCGGCGTCCGTGTTGCCGACCTCGATCGTCGTGCCGTTCATCGCCCGCAGCACGTCGCCGGGCCGCAGCGCGGTGCCGGACGGCATGTTCTCCGTGGCCGCCACGAGGCCGTGGACCTCCACCGGCGGGCGGAGCCGGGGCAGCGCGCGCATGACGCCGAGCACGGCGGCGGCGCCCGACATGTCGTCCTTCATGCGCAGCATGCCCTCGGCCGTCTTGAGGTCGAGGCCGCCCGCGTCGAACGTGATCCCCTTGCCCACGATGGCGACCCGCCGGCGCGGGCGGCCGGGCGGCACGTACGCGAGGTGGATGAAGCGCGGCGGCTGCTGGCTGCCGGCAGCCACGCCGAGGAACGCCCCCATGCCCATCTTCTGGCAGTCGGCGCGGTCGAAGACCTTGCACCGGAGCCGCGCCTCGCGCGCGACGTCCTGCGCCACGCGCGCCAGGTACGTGGGATGGACGTCGTTGGCGGGCGCGTTGACCAGGTCGCGGGCGAACCACGTCGCGCGCGCGAAGACCTCGCCGCGCCGCGCGCCCTCGGCCGCGTCGCGCGCCGTCCGCGCGTCGGGCACGACCACGGTGAGCCGGCTCACGACCTTGTCGGCGGGCTCGCGCTTGTAGCGGTCGAACGAGTAGGTCCCGAGGATCCCGCCCTCGACGACCGCGTGCGCCCGCTGGGCGGGCGGCAGCCGGTCGCCCAGCAGGTCGACCGCGACGCTCCTCGCGCCCAGGTCGCGCGCGCGCCGCACGCCCGCCGAGGCGGCGCGGCGGACGTGCTCGACGCCGTCCTTGCCGTCGCCCAGCCCGACGACGACGACGCGCCCCACGTGGAGCCGGCCGGCCGTGTGGACGTGGGTCGCCTGCCCCGTCTTCGCCTGGAAGCGCTCGGCGTCGAGCACCGCCTTGAGCTGGCCGCCCGCCCGCTTGTCCAGCGCGGCGAGCCGCGGCGGGAGCCCTCGCGCGTCCGCCGACAGCCCCACGACCAGCGCGTCGGCCTCGACTTCCACCAGCGGCTGCGAGATCACGCGGACGTCCATGGCGGCGCGCTCAGCGCTCCTTTCCCTCCGCCAGCGCGAGCGCGCGGCGGATCATGTCGACGAGCCCCTCGGTGGTGTCGAGACCGGCGACCTCGTCGACGCCGAACCAGGCGGCCTCGTCGGCGTCGCTGCCGGCCTCGACGGCGTCGGAGTCGGCATAGGCGAGGTAGTCCACGAGCACGTAATGGTACCTGACGCGTCCGGCGTCATCGCGCACGATGCGCTCGACGATGCCGGCGACGTCGACCACGCGGATCTCGCAGCCGCACTCCTCGGCCACCTCGCGACGGATCGCGTCGCGGGTGCTCTCCCCGAGCTCCACGAGGCCGCCGGGCAGCGTCCACCGGCCGACCGACGGCGCGCGGCCGCGGCGGACCAGCAGCACGCGACCGCGGTGGAGCACCACGGCGCCGACGCCGACGCGCGGGAACTGGGGGTACTCGCGGCTCACGCGGCGCCCGAGAGCCAGGCCTCGGTCGCGTACTTGTCGCGGACCAGCGCCTCGACCCTCGCGACCTCGTCCCCGGTCAGGCCCCCGGGCTTGAGCGCGAGGCCGTGCTCCTCCTCGAAGGCCCGCGCGAGGGCCTCCGCGACGTCGTCGAAGGCGGGTCGCCGCCCGAGCGCCGCCTCGAGCGTGGTCATCGTCCCGAGCGGGTCCGGCGTCGTGGGGAAGAGCGCGCGGAGCCGCGGGGCGTCGACGCCGAGGAGCACGGCCCCGTGCTGCAGGAAGCAGGCGCCCTGCCGGCGCTGGGCGCTGCCGACGAGCTTCCGCCCGTCCACCTCGATCTCGTAGCGCCCCGTGCGGGCGAAGCAGAACGCCGGGGCGGGACCGTCCGACTCCGGGACCGCGACGATCTCGGCCGGGGCGCCGAGGGCGCGCAGGCCGCGGAGCAGCGCGACCGCGATCCAGTTGTACGTGGCGAGCAGGTCGGCGACCCCGCCCAGGTCCTCGGCGTCCGCCACGACGCTGTAGGTCAGCTCGCGCTCGGGGCCGTCGTGGTAGATGGCGCTGCCGCCCGTCTGCCGGCGGACGAGCCCCACGCCGAGCCGGCGGCACGCCTCCACGTCGACCGCGCCGTCCAGCGGCTGGCCGTAGCCCAGGGAGACGGTCGGCGGGTCCCAGCCGAAGAAGCGGAGGGTCGGGGGAGCGGCGCCCGCCTGGCGGCCGCGCCAGAGCACCTCGTCGACGGCCATGTTGGTGGGGCCGTCGGCGGCCTCGGTCACGAGCAGGCGCCAGGGCTGCACGCTCACACCTTTACCACAGCGGGGCGCTGCGCCCGGGGCGGCGGCGACGGCTCAGCGGGCGGGACGCCAGCGGAGGTCGGGCTCGCGGGCGGCCCGCGTCTGGTCCAGGCGCCTCACCGGCGTCGTCAGCGGCGCGTCGTGGATGGCCTGCGGGTCCGTCTCGGCCTCCTGCGCGATGCGGATCATGGCGTCGCAGAACGCGTCGAGCGTCTCCTTGGACTCCGTCTCGGTGGGCTCGATCATCAGCGCCTCCTCGACGATGAGCGGGAAGTACGTCGAGGGCGCGTAGAAGCCCAGGTCGAGCAGCCGCTTGGCGATGTCCATCGCCGTCACGCCGCGCTTCTTCTGCCGCCGGGCGGACAGCACGCACTCGTGCATGCACGGCCCGGGCGCCGCCACGTCGTAGTGCGCCTCCAGCCGCTTCATGACGTAGTTGGCGTTGAGGACGGCGTCCTCGCTCACCGCGCGGAGCCCGTCCGGGCCCATCGTCCGGATGTAGGCGTAGGCGCGGACCAGCATCCCGAAGTTGCCCCAGAAGCCGTGGAGCTTGCCGATGGACTTCGGCCGGTTCCAGTCGAGGGCGTAGCGCTCGCCCCGCCGGGTGACCACCGGCACGGGCAGGAACGGCTCGAGATGGGCCTTGACCCCGACCGGGCCGGCCCCCGGCCCGCCGCCCCCGTGCGGCGTCGTGAACGTCTTGTGGAGGTTGAAGTGGCAGACGTCGAAGCCCAGGTCGCCCGGCCGGGTGATCCCGAGGATCGCGTTGAGGTTCGCCCCGTCCATGTACACCTGAACGCCGGCGGCGTGGCACCGCTCGGTGATCTCCACGATGCGCGGCTCGAAGTTGCCCAGCGTGTTCGGCACCGTGATCATGAACGCGGCGACGTCCGGGCCCAGGTGGCGGTCCAGGTCGCTCACGTCGACCTCGCCGCTCGCGTCCGACTTCACCTCGATGACCTCGTAGCCCGCGATGGCCGTGGAGGCGGGGTTGGTGCCGTGGGCGGAGTCCGGGACGAGGACCTTCGTGCGCTTCTCGCCGCGCGAGGCGTGGTACGCGCGGATCATCAGCACGCCGGCGAGCTCCCCCTGAGCGCCGGCGGCGGGCTGGAGCGACACCGCGTCCATGCCGCCGATCTCGGCCAGCATGGCGGCCAGCTCGTGCATCAGCGCCAGCGCTCCCTGCGCGAGGGGCTCCGGCGTCAGCGGGTGCAGGCGCGCGAAGCCGCCGAGGCGCGCCATGTCCTCGTTGATCCGCGGATTGTACTTCATCGTGCACGAGCCGAGCGGGTAGAAGTGCGTGTCGACGCCGTAGTTCATCTGGCTCAGCCGCGAGTAGTGGCGCACGACGTCGAGCTCCGACACCTCCGGCAGCTCGGCCGGCCGGCTGCGGAGATAGCCGCGGGGCACCCGCGCGCGGGCGGCCTCGACGTCGACGTCGGGCTCGGGCAGCGACCAGGCGATGCGCCCCGGCGAGGACAGCTCGAAGATCAGCCGATCGTACTGGGGCTTGCCGGCGCGGGCCATCACGCCACCGCCTTCGCCAGCGCGGCGGCGAGCGCGTCGATCTCCTCGCGCGTGCGCTTCTCGGTCACGGCGACCAGCAGGCAGTCGCCGAGGGCGCGGTCGTACGTCCTGAGCGGGACGCCGGCGAGGATCCGGTCCCTCGCCAGCCGGGCGACGACGCGGTCGGGGGCCTTGGGCAGCCTCAGCGTGAACTCCTTGAAGAACGGCGCGCGGAAGCGGAGCGACACGCCGGGGACGGCCGCCAGCCGCTCGGCGGCGTAGTGGGCCCTGGCCATGGACAGCTCGCCCACCCTCACGAGCCCCTGCTTGCCGAGCGTCGCCGTGTAGATCGTGGCCATCAGCGCGCACAGCGCGACGTTCGTGCAGATGTTCGACGTGGCCTTGGCCCGGCGGATGTGCTGCTCGCGGGCCTGCAGCGTCAGCACGAACCCCCGGTCGCCGTCCAGGTCGACGGTCGCGCCCACGAGGCGCCCGGGCAGGCGGCGCACGAAGTCCTGCTTCGCCGCGAAGACGCCGAGGTAGGGGCCGCCGTACGAGAGCGGGACGCCGAGGCCCTGGCCCTCGCCGACGACGATGTCGGCGCCCAGCCGCCCGGGCGCCTCGAGCACGCCGAGGTTCACGGGGTCGCTGACGACCACGAGCATCGCGCCGGCGGCGTGGGCGATCTCCGCGGCCGCGGCGATGTCCTCGAGACACCCGTAGAAGTTGGGCGACTGGATCACCAGCGCGGCCGTCGCGTCGCCGACGAGGCGCCGCGCGGCGTCGCCGTCGAGCACCCCGTCGGGCGCGGCGACGTGGCGCACGCGGATGCCGGCGCCGGCGCAGTACGTCGCGGTGACGCGCCGGTACTGGGGGTGGACGGCGCCCGAGACCACGACGTCGCGCCGCCCCGTCACCGCGTGCGCCATCAGCGCGGCCTCGGCGAGCGACGAGGCGCCGTCGTAGATCGAGGCGTTGGCCACATCCATCCCGGTCAGCTCGGCCATCATCGTCTGGTACTCGTAGATGGTCCTGAGGGTCCCCTGGCTCGCCTCCGGCTGGTAGGGCGTGTAGGCGGTGAAGTACTCGCCGCGGAGGATCAGGTGGTTGATCGGGCTGGGGACGTAGTGGTCGTAGGCGCCGCCCCCGAGGAAGCACGTGTAGGCGTCGGCGTCGGCGTTCCTCCCCGCCAGCGCCCGCATGTGACGCACGAGGTCCGTCTCGGCGAGCGCCGGCGGAACCGCGAGCGGCCGGCCGAGCCGCGCCTTCGCGGGGATCTTGACCAGGAGGTCCTCGACCGAGCGCGCGCCGATGGTCTCCAGCATCGCGCGCCGGTTCTCCGGCGTGGTCGGCAGGTAGCGCATCAGTGGGCGTCCTGGGCGAGGAACTCCTCGTACTGCGAGGCGGTCAGGAGCTGGTCGAGCTCGGCGGGGTTCGACGGCTTCACCACGATCATCCAGCCCTTGCCGTACGGGTCGCGGTTGACCAGCTCCGGGGACTTCGGCAGGTCGCCGTTGGCCTCGACGACCTCGCCCGTCACCGGCGCGAAGAGGTCCGACACGGCCTTCACCGACTCCACGACGCCGAAGGACTGGTGCGCGGTGACCCGCGCGCCCACCTTCGGCAGCTCGACGAAGACCACGTCGCCGAGCTGCTCCTGCGCGAAGTGCGTGATGCCGATCCGGACCCGGTCGCCCTCGCGCTTGGCCCACTCGTGCTCTCTGGTGTACCTGAGATCGCTCGGGATGTTCGCCATCGTCACCTTGCCCGGCGGGAGGCGGCGCCCCCCGGCCGGGACCTCGTCGGATGATTGGGCGGCCTGCGCCCGCGCCCGACACTCATTGTGCCACCGGCGCGCTCAGCGCTTGACCCGGGAGGGATGGAACGGTGTCCTGACGACGCGCGCGGGGCGCGGCTGGCCCCGCACGTCCACGGCCAGCTCGACGTCGACGACGGCCAGCGGCGCCTCGACGTACGCGAGCGCGATGAAGCGGTCGACGGAGGGGCCGTACGAGCCCGACGTGACGACGCCGACATCGCGGCCGTCCTTCGTCACGCGGTAGCCGTGGCGGGCCACGGCGCGGTCGGTCATCTCGAGCCCCACCAGCCGGCGCCGCGGTCCCTCGGCGCGCACGCGCTCGATCGCCTCCCGGCCGATGAAGTCGCCCTTCGCCGGCTTCACCACCCAGCCGAGCCCCGCCTCGATGGGGTTGGTCGTGCGGTCGATGTCGTTGCCGTACAGCGCGTAGCGCATCTCGAGCCGGAGCGTGTCGCGCGCGCCGAGCCCGACGGGGATCGCGCCGTCGGGCCGGCCCGCGTCCATCAGCGCGTGCCACAGGCGGACCGTGTCGGCCGCCGCCACGTACAGCTCGAAGCCGTCCTCGCCCGTATACCCGGTGCGCGAGATCAGCGCCGGCACGCCGCCCACCTTGCCCGCCGCGCAGCGGTAGTAGCCGATGCCGCGGACGTCCCGGTCGGCGATGCGGCCGACGAGGCCCTCGGCGCGCGGCCCCTGGACCGCGATCAGCCCCGTGTCGTCGGAGACGTTGCGCCAGCGGGCGCCGCCGCCGCTGTTCGCCGTGACCCACGCCCAGTCGCCCTCGATGTTGGCGGCGTTGACCGTCATCATGTAGCGGGCGGGCGCCAGCCGGTAGAGGGTGAGGTCGTCCACGACGCCGCCGTCGGGCGCGCAGAGCAGCGAGTACTGGACCTGGCCGACCTCGAGGGTCGCGACGTCGTTGGTCGTCAGCCTCTGGAGCGTCTCCAGCGCCTCGGGGCCCTCGATCTCGAACTCGCCCATGTGGCTGACGTCGAACAGACCGACGGCAGCCCGCACCGTCCGGTGCTCCTCGACGATCGAGGTGTACTGGACCGGCATCTCCCACCCGCCGAACGGCACCATGCGGGCGCCGGCCTTCACGTGCGTGTCGAACAAGGGGGTTCGCTTGAGAGGCCTGTCCATCGGGCGCCTCAGTAAATCACCGCGTCGGGGAAGGGTCAAGGCCCGGCATCGCGTTTGCTTAGGAATCCCGGTGAGATGAGACTCAGCGGAGTGAAGGTCCTGCTCATCGAGGACGCCGACGACATCCGAAACGCCTACGACTTCCTCATGCGGATGGAGGGAGCCGAGGTCGTCGCGGTGGCGACGGGGCGGGAAGGCCTCGCCTCGGCGTCGCGCGACCGCTTCGACGTCGTCCTGTCCGACCTGGGGCTGCCGGACGTCCCCGGCGAGGCGGTCATCAGGCAGATCAGGGCGATGGCGTCGCCTCCGCCCCGGATCGTCGTGGTCACCGGTTACGGCGAGCCCCACGTCGGCCGGGCCCGGGTCGCGGGAGCCCGGACGGTGCTGGTCAAGCCGGTGGAGTGGGCGGATCTGCTGGCCGCCCAGGCGCCGGAGCCGGTGCCCGCGGGCGCCCGCCTGGAGCACGCCGGACAGCCGGCCGCAGCCTGATTCCTTCACAGAGCGGCCCGGGCCCGGCGGCGCCTCGGGCCTTCCGCCCGGGGCGTTCCCCGGGCCCGGGCGGGCGACGCGCCCGAGCCGATCGGGGACGACCCCGAATCCCGGTTCAGCCCCTCCGACGGCCCGCCACCGTCGCCGTCAGGCGGCCGGCAGCCAGTCCCGCAGCGGCTTGACCTGGCAGCCGGCCTTCTCGAGCGCCTCGCGGACGGCCCGCACGATCCTGTCGGAGCCGGGCGTGTCCCCGTGGCAGCAGATCGTCTGAACCGAGATGTCCACGTCGACGCCATCCAGGGTCCTGACCTTGCCCTCCATCGCCATCCTGACAGCCTGCTCGGCCGCCTTCCGGGGATCCGTGATGAGCGAGCCGGCGATCTTGCGGGAGACGAGCGTCAGGTCGACGTTGTAGGCCCGGTCGGCGAACCCCTCGGAGGCCACCCGGACGCCCATCTTGCGGCAGGCCTGGTCGCACTTGCCGGCCGCCAGGGCCATCAGGATGAGCTGCGGGTCGCGCGACTCCTGCACGGCCTCGCCCGCCGCGCGGCCCAGCGCCTCGAATTCCGGCCGCTCCATCATCGTGTAGAGGATGCCGTGCGGCTTGACGTGCTGGAGGTCGGCGCCCGCCGCCCGGAGGAACTCGCGCAGCGCGCCGGCCTGGTAGCGGATGTAGTCCTTCAGCTCCTGCGGCGAGACGTCCATCACGCGTCGGCCGAAGCCCATGAGGTCGGGCAGCGAGGGGTGCGCGCCGACGGCCACGCCGTGCCTGAGCGCCAGCTCCACCGTCGCCCGCATCACGTGCGGGTCGCCCCCGTGGAACCCGCAGGCGACGTTCGCCGACGTGATGAACGGCATGATCTCCGCGTCGGCGCCGAGCGTCCAGCGGCCGTAGCTCTCGCCCATGTCGCAGTTGAGGTCGATGAACTTCTGCGTCGCCATGTCCCTCCCCTACTCTCTGGCCGTCACGCGGGCCAGCGCGTTCACGAACCGGTCCACGTCCTCGTCGCCCATCGCCAGCGAGCAGGCCCCGAGCCCGCGCTGCGTGAGCAGGATGCCCTCGTTCAGGAGCCCCATGAAGACGCGCGACGGAGCCTCGGGGTCGCGCGGGCGGCTCGATCGGTAGTCGGTCAGCGGGCCCGTCGTCCAGTGCAGGCAGAACAGGGAGCCGATCCCGGTGACCTGGCCCTTGCGTCGCGTCGCCTGCAGCAGGCGCGAGACGCCGCCGCGCAGGCGGTCGCCGAGCGCGTCGAGCCGGGCGTAGGCCTCGGGCGTCAGCGCGTTCAGCGTCGCCACGCCGGCGGCCATCGTCACGGGATTGGCGTTGAACGTGCCGCCGTGGCTGATGCGGGCGGCGCCGCGTCGCGGGTCGTACGCCGCCATGATGTCGGCCCGGCCGCCGAACGCGCCGACGGCCAGCCCCCCGCCGATGATCTTGCCGAGCGTCGTCAGGTCGGGTCGGATGCCGAAGCGCTCCTGGGCGCCGCCCCACGCGATCCGGAACGAGATCACCTCGTCGAAGATCAGCACGATGCCGTGGCGCTCGGTGACCTCGCGGAGCCGCTGGAGGAAGCCCTCGGCGGGCGGCAGCACGCCGCCGATGCCCAGGAGCGGATCCACGAGCAGGCACGCCAGCGACGGCGCCTCCCTGGTGAGGATCTCCTCGCACGCCTCGGGATCGTTCCACGGCAGCACGACCGTCTGCTTCAGCACGGCCGGCGGCACGCCGGCGGATGCCGGCACCGGCTTCGGGCGCCGCCGGCTGCCCGCCGCCTTCGGGTCGGGCGCCACGCTGACGAGCACCGCGTCGTGGGTGCCGTGGTAGGCGCCCTCGAACTTGGCGATCCTGGGCCGGCCGGTGAAGGCGCGCGCGGCGCGCACGGCGTTCATCGTCGCCTCGGTGCCGGAGTTGGTGAACCGCACCACCTCGACGGACGGCAGGCGGCGCACCAGCATCTCCGCGAGGCGGATCTCGTGCTCGGTCGGTCCGGGGAACGAGATCCCCAGCGCCGCCGCCTCCTGGGCGGCCTTGACGACGTCGGGAGGCGCGTGGCCGAGGATGAGGCTCGTGTAGTTGCCGTTGAAGTCAAGCCGGTCCACGCCGTCGGCGTCCCAGACGTGGGCGCCGTGGCCGCGCTGGATGTAGAAGGGGTACGGGTCGAAGAACGTCGTCGTGCGGCTGTTGCCGCCCGGCATCACGGCGAGCGCCTCCTCGTGGAGGGCGCGCGAGCGGCCGGTCTTCGCCAGGTACTCGTTCAGCTCTCTGTCGATCGCCATCGTGGTTCTCCGATCATGCCCCGGTCAGCACGCGCGCGAGCGACGACTGCCAGTGCGCGAGCGCCCGGTGGGCGTCGGCCAGCGCGAGGGCGGCGAAGCGGACGCGCTGGCCGGGTTTGACTTGTCCGAGGCGGCCGATGTCGAACGAGCACACGGTCGCCACCTTCGTGTAGCCGCCGGTGGACTGCCGGTCCACCAGCAGCGCGATCGGCTGGCCGTCGCCGGGCACCTGGACGCTGCCGAGCGCGATGCCGTCCGAGATGATGTCGTGGCCGCGGGCGTGCTCGATCCGCGGCCCCCGGAGCCGCGCGCCCATGCGGTCCGACTGCGGGAGCATCTCGTAGGGCTCCGTGAGGAACGCGCGGATGCCGTCCGCGGTGAAGCGGTCGGCCTGCGGGCCCAGCACGACGCGGATCGTGGGCTCGCCCGCGAGGTCGGGCACGGCGTCCGCCGGGGCCGTCCTGACGGGCGGCGGAGGCGCGGGGAACAGCCGGAGGACGTCGTCGCGGCGGAGGGCGCGGCCCTCGAGGCCGCCGAGCCGCCCGCGGAGGTACGTCGCGCGCGAGCCGAGCACCGGCGGCACGTCGATGCCGCCGGAGAACGCGACGTAGGCGCGGACGCCGGCGCGCGCAGGCCCGAGCCTCACGACGTCGCCGGGGCGGAGCGACAGCGTCGTCCACGCCGGCGCCTCGGCGCCGTTGACCGTCACCGGCATGGCGGCGCCGGTGACGGCGATCGCGCACGCCGCCTGCGCCTCGAACCGCGGCCCGACGACCGTGCACTCGAGCCCCGCGGCGCCGTCCGGGTTGCCGACGAGGCGGTTGGCGACGACGAACGCCGCGCGGTCCACCGGCCCCGACGGGGGGATGCCGGAGCGGAGGTGCCCGGGACGCCCGAGGTCCTGCACGGTCGTCTGCGCCCCGGGCTCGAGGACGCGGATCACGCGATCACCGGCCGGAACCGTCGCGCCTCCACCGCGGCGCCGATCTCGTCGAACTCGCGGCGGTCGATGCGGCGCATCCGGACGCGGTCGCCGGGGCGCAGCAGGATCGGGTCGTCGGCGCCGGGGTCGTAGAGCCTGAGCGGCGTGCGGCCGAGCAGCCAGTAGCCGCCGGGGCTCTCGACGGAGTAGATGCAGCACTGCGCGCCGCCGATCCCGACGCTGCCCGCCGGCACGCGCGTGCGCGGCGTCTCGAGGCGCGGCAGGTGGATGCGCTCCGGCATCCCGTACATGTACGGCAGGCCCGGCGTGAACCCGATGAAGTAGACGAGGAAGTCGGAGGCCGCGTGCAGCCGAACGAGCTCCTCGGCGGCGAGCCCCAGCCGGTCGGCGGCCGCCGCCAGGTCGATGCCGAGCTCGGGATCGTCGTAGCAGCACGGGATCTCGACCACGCGCGCGGGCGGCAGCGCCGCGTGCTCGGCCTGCGCGGCCAGCTCCGCGAGCATCGCGCACAGCGCGTCGTAGGGGAGGACGGTGGGCTCGTAGTAGACGAGCAGCGACCGGAACGTCGGCACGGTCTCCACGATGCCGGCCGGCGCCTTCTGCTGGATCAGGAACTCCAGCGCCCGGACCCGCGTGTTGATCTCGACGCTGATCGCGTCGCCCAGCTCGACCGAGACGGCCAGGTCGCCCGCCGGCTGGAACTTCATCGGCGCGAAGGTCCAGTGACGCCGGGGGCCCCGGGATGGCGCCCGACACGTCGATCCGAGGGGGCTCTCGGAGGCGGCCCCGACCGCCCGGCGACGCCCGGAGCGCGCCGGCACGGCCGGATGCGCTCCTCGATCGCCGTCACGCGGCCCGGCTCCTAGAGCGCGGCGAGAGCGGCGTTGGGCACGTCCGTGACGAACATGTGTCCGGGGCTGTGCGTGATCATGAACGGCGGCTTCGACGCCAGCGCCACCGCCTGGGGCGTCACGCCGCACGCCCAGAACACCGGGACGTCGCCCGGCCGGAACTCCTGCGCGTCGCCCCAGTCGGGCGTGCGGAGGTCGCGGATGCCGATGACGGACGGGTCGCCGATGTGGACCGGCGCGCCGTGGGCGTTCGGGAACCGCGCGCTCGCCGTGACGGCCTTCGACAGCTGCTCGGCGGCGATCGGCCGCATCGAGACCACCATCGGGCCGTGGAACGGGCCGGCCGGCCGGCACTGGATCGACGTGCGCCACATCGCCACGTTGCGGCCGTGCTCGACGTGCCAGAGCCGGATGCCCGCCTCGAGCAGCGCCCACTCGAACGTGAACGAGCAGCCGAGGAGGAAGGCGACGAGGTCGTCGCGCCAGTACGGCGTCACGTCGGTGACCTCGTCGGCGAGGACGCCGTCCTTGTAGATCCGGTACCGCGGGATGTCCGTGCGGAGGTCGGCGCCGGGCGCCACGCCGACGGGCTCGGGCGAGCCGACGTCGGTGACCTCGATCAGCGGACACGGCCGCGGGTTGCGCTGGCAGAAGAGCAGGAAGTCGTACGCCTGCTCCCTGGGCAGCACGGCGAGGTTCGCCTGGACGTAGCCCTGGCCGAGGCCCGCGGTGACGCCGGTGATGGCGCCGCGGCGGATGTCGGCCCTGATCTCGCGCGGATGTCGGGTGTCGATGGGCATGGAGCATTCTATCCCGACTGGCGGCGGCGGACTACCGCGCCCCCAGCCGCGGCCAGACGTCGGGGTTCACCAGGACGTGCGGCCGCTCGCCGCGCAGCACGCGCAGCATCTCCGCCGAGACCTGCACCGCCATCTGCCGGTTGGCCTCGTCGGTGACGCCGGCCACGTGACTGCTGCACACGACGTTCGGCAGCCGCAGCAGGGGGTTGTCGACCGGACACGGCTCGTCCTCCCAGACGTCGAGCCCCGCGGAGCGGAGGTGGCCGCGGGCGAGCGCCTCGAACACCGCGCGCTCGTCGTGGACGGGCCCGCGCGACGTGTTGATGAAGATCGCGCCCTTCCTCATCAGGCCGAGCGCGCGCGCGTCGACCATGTGGCGGGTCTCCTCGGTGAGCGGCGTGTGGCAGGTGAGGACGTCCACCTGCGGCAGCAGCTCGTCGAGGCTGCCCACCGGCTCGGCGCCGCGCCGGCGCACCTCGTCGGCCGGGACGTACTTGTCGTAGCCGAGGACGCGCATGCCGATCGCGCCGGCGAAGCGCGCGACGAGCCGCCCGATGTTGCCGACGCCGACGATCCCCAGCGTCTTGCCGCCCAGCTCGAAGTTGCCGCCCCGGCGGGCGCCCCAGTCGCCCTCGCGCGTCATGCGGTCGACGTCGAGCGTGCGCTTGGCGCAGGCGAGCATCAGCATGAGCGCGTGCTCGGCGACGGCCTGCGCGTTCGAGCCCGGGGCGTGGACGACGGCCACGCCCAGCCGCGTCGCGGCCGGGATGTCGACGATGTCCAGTCCCGCGCCGTGCCGGCCGACCACGCGCAGCCGCTTGCACGCGGCCATGAGCGCCTCGGAGCACCGGGGCCGCGCGCGGAAGAGGATCGCGTCCGCCTCGGCGGCGGCCCGCGCCAGCCCGGCCTCGGTCTCGTCGTCGCAGACGACGACGCGCGCCTCGGCCTCGAGCAGCGCGCGGCCGTCCGGGTGGATGGGACCGGCGAGCACGACCAGCGGACGGGGATCGGGGGCCATCGGCGTCTCCTCAGGAGGTCACTTGCGCGCCACGAACACGAGCCGCGGCGCGTCCAGCGAGAACGGGGTGCCGTCGAGCCCCCCATAGAGGTCCACGCGGCTCCAGCGCTCGGGGCGCAGCATCGCCCGCAGCTCGTGCGCGGCGTACAGGCGGATCTCGCTCTCGCCCACCAGCGTCCCCGGCTGGTCCTCGGCGGCCCGCGCGGGGAGCCGCCACCACCGGGCCACCCAGCGGCTCGTGAGCGGATCGAACCGGTTCTCGATGCGCAGCGTGCCGTCGGGCAGCCGCAGGCGCTCCTCGGGCGGCATCGAGCGCACGCACTGGTCGCGGTTCCGCGTGTCGAGCACGAACATGCCGCCCGGCGTGAGCGCCCGCCAGAAGCGGTCCAGCAGCATCCGGTCCTCGTCGTCGGAGAAGTAGCCGATGCTCGAGAAGAGGTTCACGGCGACGTCGAACTCGCTGGAGAAGTCCATGTCGCGCATGTCGCGACACAGGAACGTCGGCGTCACCCCCGCCCGCGCCGCCGCGTCGCGGGCGCGGGCCAGCTCGGTCTCGTTGAAGTCGACGCCGGTCACCGCGTGGCCCCGGCGGGCGAACTCGATGGAGTGCCGGCCGAACCCGCACGGCGCGTCGAGCACGCGGGCGCCGGGCGCGAGCCCGGCGCGCGCGACGATCCACTCGACGGCGCGCGCGGCGTCCTCCGGCGTCTCGACGGCCTGCGAGATCGTCGGCCAGCTCTCGCGGAAGAACCGCTCGCTGTGGAACATGCCGCGCCATTATAGCGGCTCGGTCGGCCGGGCACCGGGCCGGGCGCCCGCGGCGCGGGCGACGTCCGCCGCCGGCGCCCGCTGTGCTATCGTGTCCGCCCGTGAGGACGCTCGTGACGGGCGCGTTCGGCTGCATCGGCGCGTGGGTCGTGCGCCGCCTCCTCGCCGACGGCGAGCGGCCGGTCGTCTACGACCTGGGCGACGACCCGTGGCGGATGCGCATGATCGTCGGCCCGGACGTCGCCGAGCGGCTGACGATCGAGCGCGGCGACATCGCCGACCGCGAGCGGCTGGCCCGCGTCGTGCGCGACCACGACGTCGCCACGATCGTGCACCTCGCCGCCTGGCAGATCCCGCTGTGCCGCCAGGACCCGCCGGGGGGCGCGCGCGTCAACGTCGTCGGCACCGCCAACGTCTTCGAGGCCGCGCGCGCCGGCGGCGGCCGCGTCGCGCGCGTCGTGTACGCCTCGTCGGCGGCCGTGTTCGGCCCGCCGCACCTGTACCCGCCCGGCCCCATCGGGGACGACGCGCCGCCGCGCCCCGCCACGCACTACGGCGTCTACAAGGTCGCCAACGAGGAGACGGCGCGCGTGTACTGGGAGGAGCACGGGATCCCGTCGATGGGCTTCCGCCCGCTCTCCGTCTACGGCCCCGGCCGCGACTTCGGCCTCACCGCCGATCCCACGCTCGCGATGAAGGCCGCCGTGCTCGGCCGCAAGTTCACGATCCGCTGGGGCGGCGGGACCGACCTGATCTTCGCCGACGACGTGGCGCGGGCGCTGGTCGCCGCCGCCCGGTCGTCGCTCGACGGCGCGCGGGTCTACAACCTCCACGGCGCGTCGGCGACGATCGCGAGCGTCGTCCGCATGATCGGCGAGGCGTGGCCGGCCGCCCGCGGCGCGATCGACCACGTCGAGCAGCCGATCCCCTTCCCCGACGCCCTCGACGACGCGCGGTACCAGCGCGACCTCGGACCGGCGCCGCCGACGCCGCTCGAGGCGGGCGTGCGCCGGACGCTGGAGGAGTTCGCCCGCCTGGCCCGCGAGGGCCGCCTCGACACCCGGGAGCTGCCGTGACGCCCTACGCCGTCCGGCTCGCCACCGCCTCGGACGCCGAGGCGATCTGCCGCATCTACAACCAGGGCATCGAGGACCGCATCGCGACGCTCGAGACCGAGCTGCGCACGCCGGACGAGCGCCGCCAGTGGCTGGCCGCCCGGTCGCCGCGCCACCCCGTGATCGTGGCCGAGAACGCCCAGGGCGAGGTCGTCGGCTGGGGAAGCCTGAACGTCTTCAACGCGCGCGAGGCCTACCGGTTCGTGGCCGACATCTCGGTCTACGTGGACCGCGCCTGGCGGGGCAAGGGCGTGGGCAGCGCGCTGCTCGCGCGGCTGGCGGAGCTCGGCCGCGAGCACGGCTTCCACAAGCTCGTCCTCTCCGCGTTCCCGTTCAACGCCGGCGGCATGGCCCTCTACTCGCGCCACGGCTTCCGGACGGTGGGGATCTACGAGCAGCAGGGGTTGCTCGACGGCAAGTGGGTCGACACGATCGTGATGGAGAAGATCCTGTAGCTCCCCCCTTCCTCCCCCGGCCGGGGATCCCGGGCGCCGGAGATCCGGTCGGGCGGGCGGGAACGTAAGGTGGCGGAACGTAGTTGACACGGCGTTCACACCGCCCGGAGTCCGCGTGGGGTAGAGTGTCGCGCCACAGCCGACCGACAGGGAGGAAGCGCATGAAGCGAGCGATCGCCGCAGCCGCCGTGCTCGTCGCGGGCGCCGGGCTGCTCGTCGCGGTCCCGACGAGCGCCGGCCCGGACAAGATCCAGTTCCCCTCCAGCTGGAAGAGCCACGTCCTCTACGCCACCGTCGACCGCCCGGACGTCAAGCAGTACCGGGAGCTCTACGCCTCCTCGAAGGAGGCGGTCCAGGCGCTGCGGGAGGGGAAGCCGCTCCCCTACGGCACCGTCCTGACCCTCGTGCAGTACCGCGCCCAGGTGGACGCCCAGGGCAACCCGATCAGGGACGCGGACGGCCGGTTCGTCAAGGGCGACCTGCTGGCGTTCACGGTGATGGAGAAGCGGCAGGGCTGGGGCGGGGAGTACCCGCCCGAGCTCCGCAACGGCGAGTGGGAGTACTCGATGTTCACCCCGGACGGCAAGTTCAACGAGAAGGCGAACTTCAAGGCGTGCTTCCAGTGCCACAAGCCCCACGAGCGCCAGGACTTCGTGATCTCGCAGGCGTCGGTGAAGGGCGGCTACGGCATGGCCGCGGCCTCGACGGCCGACGTGAAGATCGCCGGCTTCAAGTTCGGCCCCGACAAGCTCACGGTCGCGCCGGGCAAGACCGTCACCTGGGTGAACGGTGACGACTCCCCCCACCAGATCACGGTCACGACCGGCGCCCAGACGCGGGGGCCCGTGATGACGAAGGGGCAGTCGCACTCCCAGGCGTTCGCCACGCCGGGAACGTACGACTACATCTGTGGCCTGCACCCCTCGATGAAGGGCCAGATCGAGGTGAAGTGACCCCGCCCGCCCGCCTTGGGGGGGTCAGGGGGGCGCTTCGCCCCCCCAACAATCAATCGGATCAGGGGGGCGTCTCGCCCCCCCAACAATCAATCGGGGTCAGGGGGGGCGCCTCGCCCCCTGACGATCAATCGGATCAAATGGGTGCCTGGCCCCCCAACATCGACGGGATCAGGCGCCGCCGAGGCCCCCGGGGAATCATCCGGATCCGCCACACCGTCGAGGCCCCAGAATCCGGAACAGGGCCGCGGGGACGGGCGCCCGAGCCCAGGGTCAGAACATCGCGTAGCCCCCGTCGATCACGAACGTGTCGCCGGTGTGGTACGCGCTGGCGTCGCTCGCCAAGTAGACGGCGATGCCTCCGAAGTCCTCGGGCACGCCCCACCGCCGCATGGGGACGCGCGGCAGGACCTTCTCCACGAACCTGTCCCAGGCGAAGGCGGGCGCCGTCATGTCGGTGGCGATCCAGCCGGGCAGCACCGCGTTCGCGCGGATCCCGTAGCGCGCCAGCTCCACCGCGAGGGCCCGCATCATCGAGATCACGCCGCCCTTGCTCGCGGCGTAATGCTCGTTGCGGGCCGCGCCCGAGATGGCGGCCAGGCTGGCGGTGACGACCAGCGAGCCGCCGCCCTCTCGCGAGGTCATGTGACGGGCGGCCGCGCGCAGCGTGAAGAACGCGCCGTCCAGGTTGACGCCCGTCACCCGCCGCCACTCCGCCGCCGTCATCTCCATGAACGAGCGCTGGCCGCGGCCGCTGACCCCGGCGTTGGCGAAGCACGCGTCGACGCGGCCGAGGCGGGCGAGCGTCTCGGCGAACGCGGCGTCGACGGCCGCCTCGTCGGAGACGTCGCAGCGCAGCGCGAGCACCGGGCGGCCGTGCTTGCCCAGGCGCTCGGCGGCCGCAGCGTTCTTCGCCTCGCTCGTGCCCCAGATGCAGACGGCCGCCCCGGCCCGCGCCAGCGCCTCGGCCATGCCGAGGCCGATGCCCGAGTTGCCGCCCGTCACCAGCGCGACCTTCCCCGTGAGATCGAAGCCTGGATGGGCCATGCCGTCCTCCTTCCTCGGCCGACCTACGGCAGCAGGACCGCCTTCGCGTAGTCGTCCGGAGGCGACGCGAGCAGCGCGCGGAAGACGGCAGGGCCCTCCTCGAGCGGGAACGGCCGCACCCACGGGGCGATCTCGACGCGGCCGTGGGCGAGCAGCGCGACCGCCGTCGCGAGATCGCGCGGGGTCACCGCGTAGGAGCCGCCGATGCGCCGCTCTCCCAGGACGACGTCGCGCCCCGACACCTCCGTGGCGTCGCCGTGGAGGCCGATCCAGACCACCTCGCCGCCGGGCCGCGACATCTCGACCGCGGCTCGCCGCGTCGCCGGCGAGCCGACCGCGTCGACGACGACGTCCGCGCCGCGGCCGCGCGTCAGCCCCCGGACCTCGGCGACCGCGTCGACGCGGCCGGCGTCGAGCACGGGCTCGGCGCCGAGCGCGTGGGCGATCGACAGCCGCGACCGGTTGACGTCGACGGCGACGAGGGTGAGCGCGCCGCCCGCCCGGGCGACCTGGAGCGCCATCAGCCCGATGGCGCCGCAGCCGAGCACGACGACCGTCTCGGGGAACCGCTGCGACAGCAGCGACCAGACGTGCACGCCGTTGGCGAGCGGCTCGACGAGCGCCCCCTCCAGCGGACCGACGCGCTCGGGCAGCGGCAGCAGGACCGCCGCCGGGACGGCCACGCGCTCGGCGAACGCGCCGGGGCGATTCATCCCGAAGATCTGCCGCCGCGGACACAGGTGGGTCGCGCCCGCTCGGCAGTCGGCGCACCGGCCGCAGGGCACCAGCGAGCTGGCCACGACGCGGTCGCCCGGAGCGAGGCCCTCGACGTCCGGCCCCACGGCCTCGACGACGCCGCAGAACTCGTGGCCCATGACGAGCGGCGGGGTGCGGCGGGGGCTGCGGGAGGCGACCGCCTCGACCTCCGAGCCGCAGATGCCGACGGCCGCGACGCCGAGGACAACCTCGCCGGGGCCCGGCCGGGGCTCCGGCACCTCGTGGATCTCGAGCGTGTCCCAGGCCGGGTAGACGAGCGCCTTCACGACGGGCGGGGCGTGACGGTCAGGACTTCGTGTAGAGCCGCAGCACGCCGTAGGCGATGGCGCCGAGCACCAGCGCGCCGCCGAGCAGCGCGAGGACGGCCTCCTGCAGGCGGCTCACGTGCCGATCCGCTCCGAGGCGCGTGGCGCGACGTCCGGCGCGACGGCCGCGGGGACGGCGCGGCGCAGCTTCTGCATCCCGAGACCGATGGCGAGCACGACGAGGCCGACGACGTCGGTCGTGAGGCCGGGGTCGATCAGCATGAACGCCGCGGCGAGGAAGAGCAGGCGCTCGAGGATCGTCGCCGCGCGGAGGAAGTAGCCCTCGAGCCCCGCCGCCAGCGCGATCACGCCGACGGTGCCGGTGATCAGGGCCCGGACGATCTCGGTCCAGGAGCCGGAGAACAGGAGCGCGGGGTTGTAGACGAAGAAGTACGGGACGATGAAGCCGGCGGCGGCGAACTTCACCGCCTGGATGCCGGCGCCCCACAGCCCGGCGCCGCCGATCGAGGCGGCGGCGTAGACGGCGAGCGCGACCGGCGGGGTGACCGCGCTCAGGCACGAGAAGTAGAAGGCGAACATGTGTGCCGCCATCGGCGCCACCCCGAGCTTGATGATGGCGGGGATGAGCAGCGCGGCCTGCATGATGTACGCCGGCGTCGTCGGCATGCCCATGCCGAGGACGATGCCCGCGCACATGGTGATCAGCAGCGCGAGGACGAGATGGCCCGCCGCCAGGTCGATCAGGAACCCCGTGAACCGGAGCGCGAGCCCCGTCTGCAGCACGATGCCGATGACGATGCCCGCCGACGCGCACGCCATCGCGACCGGCACCGTGTGCTCGGCGCCCTCGCGGAGCGCGGCGATGCACGTGCGGAGGCGCAGGCCCGTCTCGCGCCGCACCCAGGAGATGGCAATCACGCTCGCCGAGGCGACGATGGCCGCGTACGTCGGCGTGAAGCCCTGCAGGAGCAGCGCGAGCAGCACGATCACCGGCAGGAAGAGGTGCCCCTGGCGCACGATGATGACGCCCAGCACGGGCAGCTCGTTCCGCGGGATCCCGCGGAGCCCCGTGCGGACGGCGTTGAAGTGGACGGCGGCGAAGAGCGCTCCGTAGTAGAAGATGGCCGGGATCGCCGCCGCGATCATCACCTGGGTGTAGGAGGCGCCGAGGAACTCGGCCATGACGAACGCGGCGGCGCCCATGATCGGCGGCATGATCTGGCCGCCCGTGGAGGCGACGGCCTCGATGGCGGCGGCCGCCTCGGCCCTGAAGCCCGTCCGCTTCATCATGGGGATCGTCAGCCAGCCGTCGACCATCACGTTGGCGACGGCCGAGCCCGAGATCGTGCCGAACAGGCTCGACGAGACGATCGAGACCTTGCCGGGCCCGCCGCGCGCGCCGCCCGCGATCGCGTTGGCGAAGTTCATGAAGAACTGCCCGGCGCCCGACTTCTCCAGGTAGGCGCCGAAGATGATGAAGAGGATCACGTAGGTGCCCGCGACGCTGAGCGGGACGCCGAAGACGCCCTCGGTCGTGAACCACGTCTGGTCGATGGAGATCTCCGCGCTGAGCCCGCGGTGGTGGAGCGCGCCGGGGAGCCACGGCCCCGCAAACCCGTACAGGAGGAACGCCACGGCGACGATCGGCAGCGAGGCGCCGATGGTCCGGCGGGTCGCCTCCAGCACCAGCAGGATCCCGAGGACGCCGACGGCCTTGTCGGCGACGCTCAGCGGGTGGGCCGTCGGGAAGCGGTTCACGACGTAGTCGTAATTGACGAACATGTAGCCGAGGCAGGCGAGCGACAGCGCCGCCAGCCCGAGATCGGACCACGGCACCCGGTCGGGCGCCCCGCCCTTCCTGCGCGGCCAGAGGAAGAAGGACAGGACCAGGCTGAAGGCGAGCGTGATGTAGAGGAGCGCCTGCTGGTCGGGCGCGTACCAGGTGAGCCGGGCGTAGACGTGGTAAACGGCCATGGCGACCGCCACCACGCCCACGATCAGCCCGGAGACGCCGTGGAGCTTGCGCACGCGGGGCTACTTGAGGACGCCGATTTCCTTGTAGTACCTCGCCGCGCCCGGGTGGTACGGCATGCCGTAGTCGCGGCCGAGGTCCTGGGGCGTGATGTCCTTCATCGCCTTGGTGACGTTGACGTAGTCCGCGCGGCCCTCGACGATCGCCTTGGTGACGCGGTAGATCACGTCCTCGGGCGTCTTCGACGACGCGATGAGGATCGTCGGCGACTGGAACGTCTGGACGTCCTCCTCGATCCCCTGCTCGGCGTACGTGCCCTTCTTGATGGTGTGGCGGACGAAGCCCGGGTTGATCTTCTTGATCTGCTCGAACTCGGCGTCGCTGAGGCCGATCATCCGGAGCTTCATCGTCGAGCCGAGGTCCAGGATGAACGACGCTGGCACCGTCGTGAACCAGCCCACGGCCATCGCCTGGCGGTTCTTCATGGCCTCGGCGTTCGAGGCGACCGGGCCGTAGTTCTTCGGGCCCAGGTCGTCGAGCTTCATGCCGTTGGCCTTCAGCACGTTCTCCCAGCCGTCGGCGAGGCTGGTGTTGCCGCGGGCCGGCAGCGCGACCGGCTTGCCCTTGAGGTCCTTCACCGACTTGATCGGGCTGTCGGCCGGGACGACGAGCTGCCAGACGTTCGGGTACATCGTCGCCACGTACAGCGCCTTGTCCGTCTGCTTGCCCTTCCACTGCCCGATGCCGGTGCGCGCGTCGTGGAGCACGTTGGTCATCGACCAGGCCAGGTCGGCCTTGTCGTTGCGCATCTTCTCCATGTTCACGAGCGCGGCCCCCGGCTCGACCTGGACCTCGAGGTCCGGGAACTTCTTCTTGACGATCTCCGCCGTGGCGCCCGCGAGCGGGATCCAGGAGCCGCCGGTGGGCCCGGAGGAGAACACCAGGTTGACCTTCTGCTGGGCGCCGGCGGGCGCTACCAGCAGCGCCGCGGCGAGCAGCAGCAGCATGGCGAGCGTGAACGCTCTCGTGGGTCGCATCCTCATCCTCCCGTGATCGGTGCGCGGTCCCGCGCGGGACTCAGTGGGGCTGGAGGGGCGCCAGGCGCCCGGCCGCGTCGAAGGCCAGCGGCCCGGCGTCGCCCACGACCGTGACGTGCCCGAGCTTGCCGACCTCCGGCAGGAGCGCCTCGGAGACCTCCAGCTCCCCCAGCACCAGGGTGTTCTTGATCCTCACCACACGGGCCTGCTCCGGCGGGGTGAGCCCGATGCACGACAGCGCCGTCTCGACGGCCTCGCGGTCCGTCTCGTACGTGGGCGGCACCTTGGCGCCGTTGGGGGCGCAGGCCGTGATGCAGTTGATGAGCGTCGCCTTCATGTCGATCCTCTCCACGAGGCGGCGCGTCGTGAAGTCGGCGTTGCCGATGCCCGTGGCGTTGCCGTAGCTCTCCTCGGTGATGTCGAGGACGACGATCCAGAGGATCTTCGGATCGGCGGGGAACGGCTCGTGCGGGTTCGACGGGCGTCCGATGACGTTCGTGTCCATGCCGGCGCCCGAGATGTTCTTGCCCATCTCCTCGACGACGAGCACGTCGATCGGCGAGCACGGCAGCCGCGCCATCCACGCGCGCGCGTCCTCGAGCAGGCGGCGCTCGCCGTCCTCGAGGTCCGCGGCCGTGAAGGCCTCGATCCGGGCGGTCTCGTCGTAGCCGTTCTCGACCACGCCGAGGCCGAAGCCGATGCGCGCCCGGGCGAGCATCTCGCGCCCGACGGCCGTGATGACCTTCTCGTAGCCGTGGTTGACGTTGGCCCGGTGGTACTGGACCGCGCCCTTCCACTTGCCGAGCCCGATCGTCATCATCTTGAAGAGGCCGGACTCGATCGACCCCTTGAAGTCGGTGTGGGGCTTGACGCGGTTGACCAGGCCGATCCAGTCCGCCTCGGCGGCGTACCGGTCCAGCCAGACGGGCAGCCCGAGCGCCTCGCCGACCTGGACGACGTCCATCGTGGCCCGGATCGGGCAGCCCATCGTGGCCTCGGTGATCCCGTAGTGCGCGAGCACCGAGAGCTGCCCCTCGGGCGTGCCGCCGCCGTGGGAGCCCATGGCGGGGAACACGAACGGGCGGGCGCCCAGATCCTGGAGGTAGCGGACGGTGGCGCCGACGATGACGTCGATGCTGGCGATGCCGCGGCTGCCGGCCCCGACCGCCACCGTGTCCCCGCGCCGGATCGGCAGGCCGGCGGCGGCCAGGCGCTCGCCCACCGTGCGGGGGATGTCGGTCACCCGTGGCCGGGGAAAGGTTTGGCGGACGCGGAGCATGCGGGGGAGCGCCATCGGGCCTCCTGGGTGCCCTTCCTAATACCGGGCACCCGGGCCCAAGTCAAAGGATTTTTCCCCGCCGGTTGTGGTATATACAGGCAATTTCGATGCCCGGGATCCCCGCAGCGATCGGACGCCTCGTCCTCACGACCGTGCTCCTGGCAGCGGCCGGCTGCGCCTGGCTGCGCCCGGCGCCGACGCCGATCCTTCCGCCCGACGAGCTCTACGCGCTCGGCGAGAGCGCGCTCGAGAAGCGCACCTACGAGGAGGCGCGCGAGCACTTCCGCAAGGTCGTCGAGCGCCATCCGAACTCGTCGTATGCGCCGCGCGCCCGCTTCCTGATCGGCGAGGCGTACTACCGCGAGGCCGAGTTCGACAAGGCGATCACCGAGTTCGAGGCGTTCATGGCCTTCTACCCGCAGCACCAGATCGCCGACCTCGTGCAGTATCGCCTCGCGATGGCATACTACGACCAGATCAAGCCGATCGAGCAGGACCAGCGTCTCGCCGCCAGGGCGCTCGAGCACTTCCGGAAGCTCGTCAAGGACTACCCGGAGAGTCGCTACGCGACCGACGCGCTGGCCAAGATCGACATCTGCCGCGGCCGGCTCGCCCAGAAGGAAGTGTGGGTCGCCACCTACTACTTCAACCAGGGCAACCCCGGCGCCGCGCGGCAGCGGCTCGAGCTGGTGCTCAAGGAGTACCCGCGGACGCTCGTGGTGCCCGAGGCGCTGTGGCTCCTCGCCGAGGTGAACCTGCGCGAGGGGAAGCCCGACGCCGCGCGGACCCTGCTCCGGCGGCTCGAGGCCGAGTTCCCGCACACGGAGTTCGGCCGCCGCGCCGCGCAGCGGCTGCGCGCGCAGCGCTAGTGCCCGTCGGACCCGCGGTGGTCCAGGAGCGCGTCCGGCGGTGGTCGGATCCCCGAACGAGGTGGTGACGTGCACGACATCGTCGATCTCCGCTCCGACACGCTGACGCTGCCGACCCGGGAGATGCGCGAGGCCATGGCGCGCGCCGAGGTCGGCGACGACGTCTGGGAAGAGGATCCGACCGTCCAGCGGCTCGAGGCGATGGCCGCCGAGCGGATGGGCAAGGAGGCCGGGCTCTTCGTGACGTCCGGCACGCAGGGCAACCTCGTCTCGGTGCTGGCCCAGACGCGGCCCGGGCAGGAGATCGTCCTGGACGCCGACGCCCACATCGTCAACTACGAGGTCGCCGGCGCCGCCGTCATCGGCGGGGTGCAGACGCGCCCGGTGCGGACCGAGCGCGGCTTCCTCACCCCCGCGCAGGTGCGCGAGGCGCTCCGGCCCGCGAACATCCACGTGCCCCCGACCGGCCTCGTCTGCGTCGAGAACACGCACAACCGCCACGGCGGGACGTGCTGCACCCCGGAGGAGATCGCCGCCGTCGCGGAGGTCGCCCACGGGGCCGGCGTGCCCGTGCACCTCGACGGCGCCCGGTTGTTCAACGCGGCGGTCGCGCTGCGGCGCGACGCCCGCGACTTCGCGCGCCACGTCGACTCGGTGACGTTCTGCCTGTCGAAGGGGCTGGCGGCGCCGGTCGGGTCGGTGGTGTGCGGCTCGCGGGAGATGATCGCGCGGGCGCGCCGCGCCCGGAAGATGCTGGGCGGCGGCATGCGGCAGGCGGGCGTGATCGCGGCGGCCGGCATCGTCGCCCTCGAGCGCATGGTGGACCGCCTCGCCGAGGACCACGCCAACGCCCGCGCGCTGGCGGAGGGCGTGGCCCGGCTGCCCGGCGTGTCGATCGACCCGGGCAGCGTGCAGACGAACATCGTCATCTTCCGCGTGGCGCGCCCGGGCGGCGCCGAGGAGCTGGTGCGGGGCTGCGCCGCCCGCAAGGTGAAGATCCACGCGATCGGGCCCGCCGCGATCCGCTGCGTCACCCACAAGGACGTCGACGACGAGGACATCCGCCGCGCCATCGACGCCCTGGCGGAGATCACGGGGCGGTGGTGACGGCTCACGCCCCGCTCGGGACTCCCCCGGCCGGGTGCCCGCGCCCTGTCCAAGGAGAACCCTGATGGCCGAGCCTCTCCTCGAAGTGAAGGGCCTCAAGACGTACTTCTTCACGGACGAGGGCGTCGTCCGGGCCGTCGACGGCGTCGACCTCCACATCAAGCCGGGCGAGACGCTCGGCGTCGTCGGCGAGTCGGGGTGCGGCAAGTCGGTGACGGCGCTGAGCGTGATGCGCCTGATCCCCCAGCCGCCGGGCCGCATCGTCGAGGGGCAGATCCTCTACAACGGCCGCAACCTGCTGGACCTGAGCGCGGCCCAGATGCGGAAGATCCGTGGCAAGGAGATCGCCATGATCTTCCAGGAGCCGATGACCTCGCTCAACCCCGTGTTCACCGTCGGCGAGCAGATCGCCGAGGCCGTCCGGCTCCACGAGGGGCTCGGGCGGCGCGACGCGATGGACAAGACGGTCGAGATGCTGCGGGTCGTCCACATCCCGAACCCGGAGCGGCGCGCGCGCGAGTACCCGCACCAGCTGTCGGGCGGCATGCGGCAGCGGGTCATGATCGCGATGGCGCTGTCCTGCAACCCGAAGCTCCTGATCGCCGACGAGCCGACGACCGCCCTCGACGTGACGATCCAGGCGCAGATCCTGGACCTCCTGAACGAGCTGAAGGCCCGGTTCAACATGGCCGTCATGCTCATCACGCACGACATGGGCGTGATCGCCGAGACCGCGCAGCGCGTCGTCGTGATGTACGCCGCGCAGGTCGTCGAGGAGGCGCCGGTCGGCGAGCTGTTCAAGGAGCCCCTGCACCCGTACACGCAGGGCCTGCTCCGCTCGATCCCCCGGATCGACCTCGCGGCCACCCAGCGCCGCAAGCTCGAGACCATCCCGGGAGTCGTGCCGACCCTCCGCGGCGACGTGAAGCCGGGCTGCCGGTTCGCGCCCCGCTGCGCCTTCGCCAAGCCGATGCACTTCGAGAACACGCCGCCGCTGAAGGAAGTCAGGCCGGGCCACAAGGTCGCCTGCTTCCTCTACTGAGCCGCGGAGGGACGCCCATGGCCGACGCGCTGCTCCGAGTCCGGAACCTCAAGAAGTACTTCCCGATCCGCGGCGGGCTCTTCTCGCGCGAGGTCGCCCGGGTGCACGCCGTCGACGACGTGAGCTTCGAGATCATGGCGGGCGAGACGCTCGGCCTGGTCGGCGAGTCGGGGTGCGGCAAGTCGACGACGGGGCGCACGATCCTGCGCCTCATCGAGCCGACGTCCGGCGAGGTGTGGTTCCAGGACAAGAACGTCACGACGCTCGACAAGCGGTCGCTGCGGGCCCTCCGGAGGGAGATGCAGATCATCTTCCAGGACCCGTACGCCTCGCTGAACCCGCGGATGACCGTCGGCTCGATCATCGGTGAGGCGCTCGTCATCCACAAGCTGGCGGCGAGCCGGCGGGAGCGCGAGGAGCGCGTCGTGCAGCTGCTGGAGACGGTCGGCCTGAACGCGGATCACCTCCGCCGCTATCCGCACGAGTTCTCCGGGGGCCAGCGCCAGCGCATCGGCATCGCCCGGGCGCTCGCGGTGACGCCGAAGCTCATCGTCTGCGACGAGCCGGTCTCGGCGCTCGACGTGTCGGTGCAGGCCCAGGTGGTGAACCTGCTCGAGGACCTCCAGGCGAAGTTCGGCCTCACGTACCTGTTCATCGCCCACGATCTCTCCGTCGTCGAGCACATCTCCACGCGGGTCGCCGTCATGTACCTGGGCAAGATCGTCGAGATCGCGCCGGCCAAGGAGCTCTACACGAACCCGAAGCACCCCTACACCGAGGCGCTCCTGTCGGCCGTGCCGATCCCGGATCCCACGGTGAAGCGGAAGCGGATCATCCTCGAGGGGGACGTGCCCAGCCCCGTGAACCCGCCGTCCGGCTGCCGCTTCCACACGCGGTGCGCGCTCCGCGTGCCGTCGTGCTCGCAGAACGAGCAGGTCCTCACCCAGGTCTCGCCCGGGCACTGGGTCGCCTGCCAGGTGCGCACGGGGGTCGCCACGAGGTAGTCCCCGCTCCCATGCCGAAGATCCGCGTCGGGGACATCGAGGTGTACTACGTCGAGGCGGGGTCCGGCGCCCCCGTCGTCCTCATCATGGGCTTCGGCGGCGATCACCTCGCGTGGGGCTTCCAGATGCGGGCGCTGGCCGAGAATCACCGCGTCGTGGCCTTCGACAACCGCGGCGCCGGCCAGACCGACGCCCCCGACGTCCCCTACACGATGGCCATGATGGCCGCCGACACGGTCGGGCTCATGGACGCGCTCGGCATCGACCGCGCCCACGTGATCGGCGTCTCGATGGGCGGCATGATCGCCCAGCAGCTCGCGCTCGACCACCCGGATCGCGTCCGCTCGCTGCACCTCGGCTGCACGCTCGCCCGGCCCGACGCCTACATGCGGGCGCTCGTGGGGGCGTGGCGCGAGATGCGGCGCTGTCTCGGCCGCGAGGCCATGCTGCGCGCCGTCGGGCTCTGGCTCTTCTCGCCCTCCACTTACAACCAGCGCCCCGAGTTCGTCGAGATGCTGTTCCAGAACGCGCTGGCGAACCCGTACCCGCAGACCCTCACGGGCTTCGTGCGCCAGGGCGACGCGATCCTCGGCCACGACACGGCCGCCCGCCTCGGCGGCCTGCGATGCCCGACGCTGGTCACCGTGGCCGAGGACGACATCCTCGTGCCGCCGCGCTTCTCGCGCGAGGTCGCATCGCTGATCCCCGGCGCCACGCTGCGCGTCCTCCCCGGCGCCGGGCACGTGTACTTCTGGGAGCAGCCGGACGCGTTCAACGCGCTGTGCCTGGAGTTCCTCGCCCGCCACTGACGCGCGCGCCGGGGCGCGGGCGGCCGGCTGCCGGCACCCGGCCTGCAACGCCGGTCGTCGGGGGCCGTCGGGCCCGCGCGCGCGGACGGCGCACGGCCGGCGGAGGCCCGCCGACGCCATGATGGAACCGCTCGCGAGGCTGGTCGCGCGGATCGTCGCCCGCCTGGCGGGCGGCCACCCCGCGCCCGCGCGCCTGGCCCACCGACCGCACCAGCACGCCGCGTCGCGGGCGGCGCCCGAGCCGGCGCGGCCGCCGACGGTCCGCTATCTGGTGATCGTGTCCGCCCGCGCCGCCCACCAGCTTCCCCAGGTGCGGGCGCTGTTCCGCGCCGATCCGGACGTCCACGTCCTGCTCGACCGGCGGCGCGGCGAGCGCCGCCGGTCGCCGGTGATCCCGCGGATCGAGCGGCGCCGCGCCGAGCGCCGGCAGCCGCCCGACTACTGGCAGGACCCCAAATATCACCCGGTCGTCCTCGTGCCGATCGGCGCCGCGCGAGCGGCCGCCGAGGCGCGGCGGGCGCCGGCGCAGAGGACCACGGAGGCCGTGATGAGCCAATCCCCGACGACGACCGAGGGCTGGGAGCGGCTGCGCTCCTGGGCCGACGAGGGCGTGCAGATCCTCGGCAGGGCGCTCCCCGCCCTGCTCGCCGAGCGCGATGCGCTGCGGCGACGCAACGACGAGACGGAGCGCCTGCGCGCCGAGAACGAGCGGCTGCACGCCGAGCTGGCGGACCTCAGCCGCAGGCACCAGGCGACGCTCGCCGCGCAGGCGGAGATCGTCCGCGGTCTGGGGGCGTTCATGGCGAGCCTCACGCAGGTGGTCGAGCCGATGCGGGACCTCGCCGAGCGCATCCAGCGCCGCTCGGCCGACGGCCGCTGAGGGCGAGCCCCCTCACGGGTTGCGGGTCGCGCGAGCTCCACCCGAGCGAGCGTCGGTTGCAGGCGAGCCATCCTCGGCGCGACCGGGGCTGCCGCCCGGCGCAGGATCTAAGGAATCTCTGAAAAAGTCCCCCATTCTCGCGCGGGCTGTGCTGTGATGCCGCCAGCGGCATCACGCGAGAAGGGGAGGTGGCGATGACTCGGTCGCAGCTGACGCTGACGATGGCCAGC
>Ga0073934_10001036_pt1 | contig 71069 bp, 71 predicted proteins | sample LarsenN4metaG_FD_76834 | JGI IMG/M metagenome (GOLD analysis project Ga0073934, IMG submission 76834) | Hot spring sediment bacterial and archeal communities from British Columbia, Canada, to study Microbial Dark Matter (Phase II) - Larsen... ...
CCGCCGGCCATCATCGCGCCGAAGCCCATCAGCACCGCGCCGACGAGGTAGCGGCGCATGCTGGCGCCGCCCTGGAAGCCTTCGAGCTTCAGCTCGCCGAACAGCGCCGCGGCGATGAACGACCCGCCGAAGACCCCGACGATGAGGCCGACGTCGAAGCCGAGCGGCTTGTCCGGCGCGAAGAGCACGTGCGTCAGTACCTCGGCGGACGGACCCGCGAAGGTGAGGCTCTGCACGCCGACCGGGTCGAACGATGCCGTTGCCACGGCCTGCGTGAAGCCCCAGGCCGCCGCGACGACGAGGCCGACGCCGATGGCGCCGCCCCAGCCCCAGGCCGGCACCCGCTGCCGCCGGGCCCACCACAGCGCGGCGGCCAGCCACACGGCACCGAACAGGAACGCGCCGCCATGGCCGATGCCGGTGCGCGCGATGAGGTCGCGGGGCCCGCCGCCGTCGATGGTCCACCACTCGCTGATGGCCAGCCGCAGCGGTGCGAGCGCGCCGGACCACGCCGCCTGCGCCGTGACGGCGAACACCAGGCCCGACAGCACCGAGCGCAGGTTGCCTTGGGCCGCCAGCACCAGCAGCCGGCTCGCGCAGCCGCGCGCCAGGATCATGCCGATGCCGAAGAGCGCGCCCCCGACCGCGGCGCCCGACAGGCTGCCGCGGGTGGCGATCTGGCGCGCCTGCGAACTGTCGAAGGCGCCGGCCATCACGAGCGCCTGCGTCCCCATCACCGCCGCCGCGAAGGCGAACAGCCACACCGTCAGCTTGCCGCCGCCGTGGTTGCGCGCGAACTCGATGACGGCCGATCGCAGGCAGAAGCGCGAGCGCTGCGCGAGGAAGCCGAAGGCCACGCCCAGGCCCAGGCCGCCGGCCAGCAGCACGCGGTGCACGCCCACGCTCTCGACGATCGACTCCAGGCTCACGCTCGGCCTCCCTCGTTGCAGCGGGCTCGCGCCCGATGCATATCAGTATCTGCGCATATTGTGATTCAACGAGGCAGGCATGGCCAGCGCCCCGCGCTCCCCGGGCGCGGTCGATCGATCAAGGCTTGATGTAGGCGAAGCCCTGCTTCTGCAGCTTCGTCAGCCGCACCACGCCCGAGGGCGTGAAGGACGCTTCCTGGAGGAATTGCTCCTTCTTCAGGTTGCGGTTCTTCAGCGTGATCTCGCAGACCTCGAACTTGACGCCGCGCGCCACCAGCGCGGCCACCGGGCTGGCAAAGAGGCCGCCGTTGGCGTCCTTCATGCCTTCCATCAGCAGGTCGACGCCCATCGCGTGCGTCACGACGGTGATGCGCGCACCGGGGTCGGTGTCGAGATGGTTGCGGATGTTGCGCAGGCCCTTCAGCCCTTGCGTGGCGGTGTCGTCGATGTGGTAGACGACCTGGTCCTGCGCACAGGCCATCGTGGCGGACGCGGCCAGGACGACCGCCAGGGTGAGTTGACGCCAGTTCATCGTGCGGGGCTCCTTGGCACCGCTCAAGCCGACGCGGCGAGCGGTTCGCGGCGCATGGTGCCATCGCTCGCGCGTCGCGGGGCACGCCTCGCCCCGGGAAGTGCGACAGCCCGGGAAGACCATACTACCCGGATGGGCTACGGTTCATCACCCGTCGCGGGAATAGACGGTGCACGTCGCAGCGACGCTAATGCCGCTCGGGAACTTTGGTGCCGGGCCATGCCCCGGCCGCGCCACGGAGACACGGAATGAACTTCGACAAGGAATTCGACGCCTCGGGCCTCGCCTGCCCGCTGCCGATCGTGAAGACCAAGAAATCGCTCGCCGACATGGCCAGCGGCCAGGTGCTGAAGGTGGTGGCCACCGACCCCGGCTCGGTGGCCGACATGGCCGCCTTCGCCGAGCAGACCGGCAACCCGCTGCTGTCCTCCGGGCAGGAAGGCGGCAAGTACGTGTTCTTCCTGAAGAAGGGCTGATCGCGCCGTGGCTGCCAAGAAAATGGCGATCATCGCCACGAAGGGTGCGCTGGACATGGCGTACCCGCCGCTGATCCTCGCCTCGACGGCGGCGTCGCTCGGCTGGGACGTGCAGGTGTTCTTCACCTTCTACGGCCTGCAGCTGCTGCGCAAGGACCTCTCGGGCATCGCGATCAGCCCGCTGGCGAACCCCGCGATGCCGATGCCGGTGCCGATGCCCGTGATGGTCTCGGCGCTGCCGGGCATGCAGGCGATGGCCACGAGCATGATGAAGGCCAAGCTGAAGAAGAAGGGCGTCGCCTCGCTGGCCGAGCTGCGCTCGATCTGCCTCGAGGCCGACGTCAAGTTCATCGCCTGCCAGATGACGGTGGACCTGTTCGACTTCAGCAAGGCCGACTTCATCGACGGCATCGAGTACGGTGGCGCCGCGACCTTCCTCAAGTTCGCCGGCGAGACCGACGTCTGCCTGTTCATCTGAAAATCGCGGCGGGCCACGGACCCGCGCGGCATCGACAGGGCGAGGGGCCTCCCAGCGACAGCGGCTGAGCCGGCCTGGCCGGTGACTTCCGCGCATTCGGCATGACCGGACGCACCGGGCATGCCCAGGATCACAGGCAGGAGTGACGGGCGATGAGCACGGCGGAGGGCATGATCGGCACGGTGCTGTGGGGCGGCTTCGCGCTCGGCCTCGCATTCGGCGCGGTGGCGCAGCGTTCGAACTTCTGCACGATGGGCGCGATGTCCGACATCGTGAACATGAACCACTGGGGTCGCGCGCGCATGTGGCTGCTGGCGATGGCGGTGGCGATCGCCGGCGCGACCGCGCTGCACCACTTCGGCCAGGTGAACCTCGCGCACTCGATCTACCGGCGCGGCACCACGCTGCCCTGGCTGAGCCTGCTGCTCGGCGGCACGATCTTCGGCATCGGCATGACGCTGGCCGGCGGCTGCGCCAACAAGAACCTGCTGCGCCTGGGCGGCGGCAGCCTGCGCTCGCTGGTGGTGCTCGCCTTCATGGCCATCTCGGCCTACATGACGCTCAAGGGGCTGTTCGGCCAGTGGCGCGCCGCCTGGCTCGACCCGGTGAACGTGCGCCTGGAAGGCACCTCGCTGAAGGACGCCTCGCTCGGCCAGGCCCTGGCCAACCTCACCGGGCTGAGCGCCGGCAGCGCGATGGTGGCGGTGGCGGTGGTGCTGGTGCTGGCGCTGCTGGCCTTCGTCTTCAAGGACGCCCGCTTTCGCGGCAACGCGATGCAGGTGGGCAGCGGCATCGCGCTCGGCGCGCTCGTCGTGGCCGGCTGGTACCTGAGCGGCCACCTCGGCTACGGCGAGAACCCCGAGACGCTGGAGCAGGTGTACTTCGCCACCAACACGCGCACCGTCGAGTCGCTGAGCTACGTCGCGCCCACCGCCTTCACGCTCGAGCTGCTGCTGCTGTGGACCGACAAGACGCTGCACCCCACCTTCGGCATCACGTCGCTGCTGGGCATCGTGCTCGGGGCGGCGGTGGTGTCGCGCCTGACCGGCGCCTTCCGCTGGGAGGGCTTCGCCTCGACCGACGACCTGAAGACGCAGATCGTCGGCGCGGTGCTGATGGGCTTCGGCGGCGTCACCGCCCTCGGCTGCACGGTCGGCCAGGGGCTGACCGGCGTGTCCACCCTGGCGATCGGCTCCTTCATCGCGCTGGCCGGCCTGGTGCTCGGCTGCGTGGCAACCCTCAAGTACCTCCTCTGGAAGGCGGAACGCGAATGAGCAGGATGGCCGCATGGGTCCTCGCGGGGCTGGCCGCGGCCACCGCCGCGGGCGCGCAGGAGGCGCCGTGGGTCGGCGAGGCGCGCAGCGTCGCCGCCTCGGTGCCCCCCAAGCTGCTGGAGGTGCTTCAGGCCGAGATCGCCCGCAGCGGCCCCGAAGGCGCCATCGCCGAGTGCCGCGAGCGAGCGCCGCAGCTGGCGCGCGCCGCCTCCGAGCAGAGTGGCTGGGCGATCCGCCGCGTCAGCCTGCGCAACCGCAACCCGAAGGCCGTGCCCGACGCCTGGGAACGCGCCGCGCTCGAGGACTTCGACCGCCGCGCCGCCGCCGGCGAGCCGCCGGGCAAGCTCGAGATCGCCGTCTCCCAGCTCGAGGACGGCAAGACCGTGCAACGCTACATGCGCGCGCTGCCCGTGATCGACCTGTGCACGCAGTGCCACGGCGCCCCGGACAAGATGAAGTCCGAGGTCGTGGCCCGGCTGCAGGCGCTCTATCCGGACGACAAGGGCGTCGGCTACCGCCCCGGCGACATCCGCGGCGCGATCACCCTCAAGCGCGCCGCCCCGTAGCGCCGGGGCCGGGCCTCAGGCCGGCGGCGCTTCGCAACGCACCTCGGGCCCGGTCAGGAAGGCCTCGACGGCCGCGCCGGCCCCGGCGCCGCCCGCGCGGTGGCGCTCGAGGGCCCTGGCCGCCGCGGCCTCGAAGTGCGCCGTGCCCAGGGCGCAGGCGGCGCGCAGCGCCCGCCCGCCGTCGCCGCGCACCCAGTGCCGGTAGGCGTCCTGCAGCCCTGGGAAGAGCTGCGCCCGCAGGCCCTCGTAGTTGGCGAACCAGAAATGCAGCGCGGCCGACGCTCCGCGCTCCAGCAGGGCCGGCAGTGTCGTGCCGAGGTCGGCCAGCTGATCGCGCAGCGCGCGCGCGGCGAGGTCGCCGCGGCGCGTGGGCAGCTGCTCGCGCATCGCCGCCCAGTCCGGCCCGAGACGCTCCCCGACGCGATGCTCGCCGATCTCGTGCAGCACCATCGTCTCCTGCTGCTCGTCCAGCCAGCCCGGCAGCGCGGCGCTGAATCCCTGCGTCTCGAAGGCCCAGGCCCGTGCCACCTCGGCGAAGGCGGAGCCCGGCTGTCGCCGGAGCGTGAAGGCCTCGTACTTCTCGAACCCCCAGCGGGCCAGTGCGTCGCGCCGCACGACGATCTGCGCCGCCGCGCCCGCGCCCTGCAACACCGCCGGCGGCGCCAGCAGGCCGCGGGCCAGCTCGCGGCCGGCCACGACCACGGGCAGCCCGTCTCGCTCGGAGCGACCATGCGCTTCGGCAAGGAAGAACAGCGCACGCCCCGGGCCGAGCCGGCCGGCGCCGTACACCAGCCCGGCGGGGCGCACGGCCGCATCGACCGCGGCCACGTCGAACGGATCGGCCTCGCCGCCGCCGGGCAGCGGCAGGGCCGCGAACGGGCGATCCTCCACCTCCGCCCAGCGCCGTTCGCGCGCCGCGATCCACTCGCCCACCTCGGCGCGGGCCAGCACCGCCTCGAACGGCAGGCCACGCGCCCAGCGGTAGAACTCCCGCATCTGCAGCAGGTAGACGCACAGCGTCATCTCGGCCGCCGAGCGTGCGTCGGCGATGTCGCAGTTCGCCTGCACCACCTCGGTCAGGCGCTCGCGTTCGGCCGGCGTCATGGCGTGGTCTGGCCGCGCCGGCGCGGCTGCCAGGCGGCCAGCAAGCGCACGAGCTCGGGCCACGGCAACGCGTCCCAGGGCCGGGCGCGCGAAACCAGTTCGTGCACGTCGGCCTCGGGGGCCTGCAGATGGCTCCGCAGCGCGGCGATGCCGCCGCATTGCAGGCGCAGCGCCTGCACGTGCAGCATCGGCCGCCCGGCCGTCGGCAGGCGCAACGCGAAGCGCGCGCTGCCGGCCAGCAGCGCCGTGAACGACTCGCAGTCGCCGTGCGCCGCGGACGAGCGGCAGTCGATCACCGTGGCCTCGCCCGCCAGCTGCCGGCCCGACCACCGGCACGCCGCGGTGCGCGCCAGCAGTGCCTTCGCGAACACGCAGCCGTGGGTGACGCCGCAGCAGCCGGCGGCCTCGTCGGTCATCGCGAACGCCCCGGGCGTGCCACGCTCGGCCTCCTCACTCGTCGCCGGGCGGCGGCGGCTCGCGCACCTGCAGCAGCAGGTCCTCGGCGGCCTGCGCCGTCTCGGCGAACATCACGCGGATCTGCTCTCCGGCCGGCGCCGCGCCCGGCGCCGCGCGCTCGGCGCGCAGCGCCTTGGCCATCGCCGAGGCGTCCCGGAAGGCGGCATGCTCGCCCAGGCACTCGAGCTGCGCGAACGGGCGCACGGCAAAGACGAAGTACGGCATGGGTTCCTTTTCAGCGGCCGCCAGCGGCCTTGAAGGGCTGCCGCCGCCCGGCCGCGGCCCTCGACGCCCCATCCCTTTCGGCCGTGGCCGCCGCCGGCCGGGGCACGAAACGGGACTCACACATAGAACCGGGACAGCCGGCGCCGCCCCGGCACCGCCTTCTGGATGACGACGCCACGCACCGCCGCCAGGTCCGCGAGCGGCACGCGCGCGTGCTGCCGGCAGTCGGGGTTCAATGCCTGCAGTCGCCAGCCGCCGCCTTCGCGGCACAACTGGCGGAACAGCCACTCCCCGTCGTGGCGGGCGAGCACGAAGCTGCCGTCCTTCACCGCTCCCCCGGGCTCGACGACGATGATCTCGCCGTGCCGAAACTCCGGCGCCATGTCCTCGCCGAGCACGCGCAGCGCGAAGCACTCGCTGCCGCTGCAGGCGGCCTCCGGTTCGATCGCGGGCAACGTCACGGCACCACCTCCGCGTGGATCTGCGCCTGCGGCACGCCGGCGGTCAGGAGCTCCGTGCACAGCGCGTCGACGAATGCGCCCGGGCCGGCGACGTAGAAGGCACTGTCGATGCCGAAGAGATCGGCCCGCATCGCCGCGGCCATCTGGACCGCGCCGGTCGCGGGGTCGGCGTGCGTGAACGGGCTGTACTCGAACGTGTCCAGCGCCTCGCTCCAGGCGCGGCACTGGTTGCCCATGAAGTGGCCGTCGGGCCGCGTGGCCAGCCAGAACAGCGCGATCGACGGTGCCGCGTCGAGCGAAAGCGCGTGCTCGATGAGGCTCTTCACCGGCGCGAAGCCGATGTCGCACGCGGCGAAGACGAGCGGCAGCGGCACCTCGTCGAGCACGAATCGTCCGGACGGCCCGTGCACCGCGACGCTGTCGCCCGCCTTCAGGCCGCCGCCGAACAGGCGCGCGGCCACGGGATCGTCGTCGCGCCGCGGCACGTAGAAGAGCAGGTTGCGGTCGTCGCACGGGCAGCTCGCCACCGGATGCGTGGCGCGCGTGTCGTCGCCGCTGGCGAGGCCCAGCGTCACCGACTGCCCGGCCAGGAAGCGCAGCCGGTGCGTGCGCGGCGTCTGCAGGTGCAGCAGGCGCGTGTCGGGCCCGAGCTCGCGCACGGTGCGGACGCTGGTGACGATGGTCTGCAGCGGGATGTCCTCGGGCCCGCCGGCCTCCAGCGTCTCCATCGTCAGCTCGCTGCTCGCGGCGGTGTGCGCGCACGCGAGCACGTAGCCCTGCGCCTTCTCGGTCTCCGAGAGCGCGTAGTCGCTGTGCATGCAGCGCGCCACCTGGCCGCTGGTGATGCGCACCTTGCACATGCCGCAGCTGCCGTTGCCGCAGCCGTAGTTCAGCTTCAGCCCGGCCTTCATGCCGGCGTTGAGCAGGCTGTCGCGCCCCTCGACGGTGAACTGGTGGCCGCTGGGGCGCACCGTCACCTGGGCCGACACCACCTTGAGCATGTCGTCCATCACGTCCAGCACGTCGACCGGTTCGGTGGCCAATGCCCGCGCCAGCCCGTCGTTCAGCTGGCGCAGCACCTCGGTGAATCGCGGATCGGAGCCGCCGGCTTCGGCGTCGAGCAGGCGCAGCCGGTCGCGCAGGGCGAGCACGAGCGCGTGGTAACGCTGCAGGTGGCGCTGCACGTCGGCGAGTTCCTGGCTCTGCCGGAACAGGCGTTGCGCCAGCACCTCCTGGCTGGGCAGCAGCCGCTCGCGCAGGCGCTTGCCGAAGGCCTCGTCGCGGATCTGCACCACGCGCTCGAGCAGCCCCGTCTCCTCCAGCCGCGCCTGCGGGTACAGCGCCAGCAACGCCTCGGTGGAGACGAGCCCGTCGTTGAGCTCGAGCTCGCCCGCGCGCACGCGCTGCTGCAGCGTGCCGCGCGGCACGCCCACCAGCTGCGCCGCGCGCCAGATGGTCACCCAGTGCGACACGCGGCCTCCCTGGCGTCGTCGGGCTGCGGCAGGGGCAGCGCGCCGGCCGCGGCGAAGTCCGCCCCCGCGTGCACGCGATCGAGGTAGCGCGCCCGGTACAGCAGGCGCGGCGCGGCCGGGTCGTCGGCGAAGGCGCTGCGCGCGTGCAGCACGTTGTGGCCGACGAGCCCCATGCCCGGCTGCATCGTGAAGCGCAGCAGGCCCTCGAAGTCGCCGGCCAGCATCGTGGCGATCGCCTCGGCGGCGGCGCGGGTGGCCGGGTCGTCGCGCCAGGCGATGCTGCGCGTGCGCGCGGTGTAGCGCATGTGCAGGTGGCCGCCATCGACGACGGCGAAGACCGGGCCGCTCTGCGCCGCGCGCGCGACGCCGGCTTCGTCCTCGCGTGCCGGGATCGTCATCGCCTGCGGGTGCATGAGCGCGCGCACCAGCTCGGGGGCGCGCTCGCGCAGTGCGATGTAGACGAGCGCATGGTCGACGAGCGAAGTCTCGCCGCCGGCCCGGGCCGGCCGCACGCAGTGCAGGATCATGCCGAGGATGCGCCGGGCCTCGGGGTGGTAGTAGCCGTCGGTGTGCCAGCCGATCGCGCGGTCCGTGTACGGGATGAAGTCGCCGCGCGCACCGTCTCGCTGCGCCGGCGATGCGCCAGACTCCGCCGGCGCTCCCGGCGTGCCGGCCTGCGCGGCCACCGCGATGCGCGACAGGCCGTCCTCGTCGGCGAGCCAGTTGGCGTCCAGCCGCACGAGGCCGAGCTGCGCCCCGAGCGCGCGCGGCAGGTTCGCGTCCTCTCCCACGTGCGGCGAGCGGTAGACGGCGACGCCGTGGCGCGCGATGCGTTCCAGCAACCGCTGCCGCTCGGCGGCGCGCAGGAGGCGCGGGTCGTCGACCTCGACCAGCAGGTCGGCGAGCGACCGCGCGCGGTGCGCCAGCTTCCAGTCGCGCCAGGCGCGATAGGCGGTGTCGTCGGCAAGGTCGAAGGGCCCGCCGGCCTCGGCGGCCTCGTCGGGGGCGAACGCGGCGACGGGCATCGCCTCACTCTCCGGTGAGCGCGCCCCGCCGGCCGCCGGCGCGGCGGGGCGGGGCGGGGTCGAACAGCTCGCGCATCGAGCGCTGCACGATCTCCAGCGCCTCCGGCGCCTCGATCGCCATCACCTGGTCGAGCACCCAGCGGCGGTGATGCTCGGGCACCGTGGGCTCCAGCCGCGCGCCGAGGTAGCGCACGAAGGGGAAGTCCGGCTGGAACCCGGCCTCCGCCGCGACGGGGCCGGGTGCCGCGCCGAACTCGGCGTAGTGCCCGGCCAGCTCGTTGAAGAGGTCGATGAAGCGGTCGCCGTGGCCGGCCTCGCCCGGCGGCGGCGGGCCGAGCAGGTCGTCGGCGTTCTCCTGCAGGTGGCGGGCGACGTGACGCACCAGCGCGACCAGGAACTCCTCGCGCTGCTCGGGCGCCATCCGCGCGTAGGCGATGCGGTCGGCCACCGCGACCAGGAAGACGAGCACCTCGCGCACGAACGCGAAGTAGGGCGCGCCGGCGTCGATGTCGAACTCGGCCGCGCGCATGCGCTTGAGCATCTGCACCGCCACGCGCCAGACGATGAAGGCCATGGCGCTGCCCTGCTCGGCCGGGCTCTTTTGCACCGGCGCCCCATCGCCGCTGAACCAGCGGCTCTTGATGCGCATGGCGGGCGGCTGCTGTGTCATGCCCGCGGCCCGGCGACGTTCGTTGCCCGGCATGCGCCCCGGCCGCCGAGCGGCAGCCGCGGACCCGGCTTCGCCGGACCGCGGGCGCTGCCCCCTTGAGAGAGGCGCCGAGGGCGCTTCAGGCGGATCACTAGTACCCGCCCTTGCCCAGCGGCTGCGGCAGCCCCGCCACCTTGGCGCCCTGCTTCGCCGGGCCCGTGGGGAACAGCGCGTACAGCGACTTGCTGTCGCAGCCGGGCATCACGTCCTCCAGGCCCTTCAGCATGTTGCGGAAGTTCGGGGTGTGGCCGTTCTCGCGGTACTCGTCGCGCAGGTAGTTCACGACCTTCCAGTGGTCATCCGTGAGGGTGATGCCCTCGGCGGCGGCGATGACCTGCACGACCTCGTCGCTGAAGTCGGGCTCGAGCAGGTAGCCCTCGGCGTCGGTCTCGAGTTCGGTGCCGTTGACGGTGTATGGCATGTGCGCAGGGATCGGTGAGGGGTCGGAGATTTCAGCCGCTGCCGACGGCCGCGGCCGACTTGTGGGGAACGAAGACGCCGCAGCCGAGCAGCGGATGCACGCCGAGGCCCAGGCACAGCACGGCCTCGGCCGTGTCCGGCAAGAGCCCGTCGAGCATGACCGGGGCGCCGTGCAGGCGCCCGCCTTCCAGGCTCACCGGGCGCCCGAAGATCGCCCGGCACGGCCAGCCGCGCGAGGCGATCTCGGCCTCCACCTCGCGCTGGAACGCCAGCTCGTCCGGCGCCTCCGCCGACGACCCGGCCACGACGTGCGCGTACAGCGTGTGGAAGGGGCGCAACTCGCGCACCTCGGCCTCCCCGACGGCGAGGGCGTGCTCGCCGACGGCCAGCCGGCGGCCGCTGAGCGCCGCCGCGGCGTCGAGCCGCTCGCGCGGCAGCCGCAGCGTCAGGCGCGTGCGGTGCGACAGCAGCGCCTCGCTGCCGCCGCCGGCGCTCAGGTTCAGCCGGTGCACCGCCGCGCCCGGCGTTCCGGCCAGCCACGGCAGCGCCTCGGTGAGCGCCGTGGCCAGCGCGCCACGGTACCCGCGCGGCACCGCGCGGCCGGCGACGGCGAACACCAGGTCCACCATGTCCCTCGGGAGCTCAGCCATGGCCCTCGTCGTTGGCGACGCCCGGCCCGCCTTGCTGCACGGGCTGTTCCCGCGCCCAGGCGAGCAGCGCCTCGCCCCAGGCGGCGGCCGTGAGCGGGTCGATGTCGAACACGGTGAACCGGCTCTTCTCGCGGATCCGCGTGCGCAGCAGGCTCATGCCGCCGGCGTCGTGGTCGAGCTGCTGCAGTTCGATCTCCTGCCCGCCCAGCGGGACGCGAAGGCGCGTGAGCGGCGTGAGGCGGGGCATGGCGCGTGGCGCGGGCGGGTGGGCGGCCGGGGAAGCCGGCATTGAGCGTGAGCGGCGCGGCGAGCGTCCATACCCGGAACGGGTGACCGGGGGATAGCCCATCCGGGTAGTGCCTGCCCACCCCTCGCGGTCTATCGTGATCTACCCGCGGGAGTGATGGCGGCGCGCACCCTGGGCGGCGAGGATTCGTCCCCAGCGAGATTCGTCCCGCCGGCGCCCTTGCCGGCCCGCGACAACCGGAGACAACGCCGATGGCCAAGAAGCCGCATGACACGCCCTTGCTCGACGAGCTCGAGAGCGGCCCCTGGCCGAGCTTCGTGACCGGGCTGAAACGCCTGGCCAAGGACAAGGACTACGTCGTCGACCTGCTCGGCACGCTCGAGACGAGCTACCGCACGAAGAAGGGGTACTGGAAGGGCGGCACGGTCGGCGTGTTCGGCTACGGCGGCGGCGTCATCCCCCGCTTCACCGAGCTCAAGAACGAGGACGGCACGCCGGTCTACCCCGACGCCGCCGAGCTGCACACGCTGCGCGTGCAGCCGCCGCCGGGCATGCACTACACGACCGACGTGCTGCGCAAGATGGCCGACATCTGGGAGAAGCACGGCACCGGCCTGATCGCCTTCCACGGCCAGAGCGGCGACATCATGTTCCAGGGTGCCAAGACCGACAGCGTGCAGGCCGCCTTCGACGAGCTCAACGAGCTCGGCTTCGACCTCGGCGGCGCCGGCCCGGCCGTGCGCACGAGCATGAGCTGCGTCGGCGCGGCGCGCTGCGAGCAGAGCTGCTACGACGAGGGCCGCGCGCACCGGCAGGTGATCAACACCTTCGTCGACGACATCCACCGCCCGGCGCTGCCGTACAAGTTCAAGTTCAAGTTCAGCGGCTGCGCCAACGACTGCATGAACTCGATCCAGCGCGCCGACATGGCCGTCATCGGCACGTGGCGCGACAACATGCGCTCCGACGAGGCGCTGGCGCGCAAGTGGTACGCCAAGCACGGCATGAACGAGCTGGTGAACGACGTCGTCGCGCGCTGCCCGACGAAGGCGATCATGCTCAAGGAGGTGAAGGACCTGCGCACGGGCGATGGCGCGGCGCACCTCACCACGGTGAAGGTCAGCGACACGCACGCGCTCGAGATCGACAACAAGGACTGCGTGCGCTGCATGCATTGCATCAACGTGATGACGGGCGCGCTCGCGCACGGCACCGACACCGGCGCGACGATCCTCGTCGGCGGCAAGCGCACGCTGAAGATCGGCGACCTGATGGGCACCGTGGTCGTGCCGTTCCAGCCGCTGAAGACCGAGGAGGACTACGAGGCGCTGGTCGACCTCGCGCGCAAGGTGATCGACTTCTTCGCCGAGAACGCGCTCGAGCACGAGCGCACCGGCGAGATGATCGAGCGCATCGGCCTCGTCAACTTCCTCGAGGGCATCGGGCTGGACATCGACCCGAACATGGTGAGCACGCCCCGCACCAACCCCTACGTTCGCACCGACGGCTGGGACGAGGAAGTCGCCAAGGCCAACGAGCGCAAGGCCAAGAAGGTCATTGCCATCAAGGCCGCCTGAGCCAGGGAGAACAGCGAGATGGCCCATCGCACCCCCATCGAGAGCGGCGCTCCGGACAACAAGCCGTTCCTGCACCCCACGCTGCTGAAGAACTACGGCAACTGGAAGTACCACGACCGGCCGCGGCCGGGCGTGCTGCACCACGTCTCGCACAGCGGCGACGAGGTGTGGACGGTTCGCGCCGGCACGCAACGGCAGATGGACGTCTACACGATCCGCAAGCTGTGCGACATCGCCGACACCTACGCCGACGGCCATGTGCGCTTCACGATCCGCAGCAACATCGAGTTCATGGTCGCCGACCAGAACAAGGTGGCGCCGCTGATCAACGCCCTCACCGAGAGCGGCTTCCCGGTCGGCGGCACCGGCAACTCGGTGAGCATGATCGCGCACACGCAGGGGTGGCTGCACTGCGACATCCCGGGCACCGACGCCTCGGGCGCCGTGAAGGCGCTGATGGACGAGCTGCACGCCGAGTTCATCAAGGAGGAGATGCCCAACCGCGTGCACCTCAGCACCAGCTGCTGCGAGATCAACTGCGGCGGCCAGGCCGACATCGCGATCATCGTGCAGCACACCAAGCCGCCGAAGATCAACCACGACCTCGTGGCCAACATGTGCGAGCGGCCGGCGGTGGTGGCGCGCTGCCCGGTGGCGGCCATCCGCCCGGCGCTGGTCAACGGCAAGCCGAGCCTCGAGGTCGACGAGAAGAAGTGCATCTGCTGCGGCGCCTGCTACCCGCCGTGCCCGCCGATGCAGATCAACGACCCCGAGCACAGCAAGCTCGCCATCTGGGTGGGCGGCAAGAACAGCAACGCACGCGGCAAGCCCACCTTCATGAAGATGGTGGCCAGCGGCCTGCCCAACAACCCGCCGCGCTGGCCCGAGGTGAGCGAGATCGTCAAGAAGATCCTCTACACCTACAAGGCCGACGCGCGCAGCTGGGAGCGCCTGTCCGACTGGGTCGAGCGCATCGGCTGGCCCCGCTTCTTCGAGAAGTGCGACCTGCCGTTCACGAAGTACCTGATCGACGACTGGCGCGGCTCGCGGGCCAACCTGAACGCCAGCACGCACATCCGCTTCTGAGGCGGCACGCCCCGCGACCATGAAGTTCGCCCTGCTCGTCAGCGAAGGACCGTACACGCACCAGGCCGCCGACACGGCCTGGAACTTCGCCGCCGCCGCCATCGCCAAGGGCCACGAGGTGATGCGCGTGTTCTTCTATCACGACGGTGTCTACAACGCGACGAAGCTCACCGAGCCGCCGCAGGACGACCGCCACATCGTCAACCGCTGGAGCAAGCTGAAGGAAGAGCACAACGTCGACCTCGTCGTCTGCGTGGCCGCGGCCCTGCGCCGCGGCATCAAGGACGAGGTGCTGGCCCCGGGCTTCCGCATCAGCGGCCTCGGGCAGCTGGTCGACGGCGGCATCAAGGCCGACCGCACGGTCACCTTCGGCGACTGAAGGGAAGGCGGGCACGATGAAGAAGTTCATGTTCGTCAACCGCAGGGCTCCGTACGGCACGATCTACGCGCTGGAGAGCCTGGAGGTGGTGCTGATCGCCGCCACGTTCGACCAGGACGTGAGCCTGGTGTTCATCGACGACGGCGTCTACGAGCTCGCCAAGGGCCAGGACACGAAGGCCATCGGCATCAAGAACCACAGCAAGACCTACCGCGCGCTCGAGGGCTACGACGTCGAGAAGCTGTACGTCGAGCGCGAGTCGCTGGCGGCGCGCGGCCTGACCGAGGACGATCTCCTCGTCGACGTGCAGGTGCTCGGCAGCGCGGAGATGGCCGCGCTGATGGCCGAGCAGGATGTCGTGCTCTCGTTCTGACCCGTCCGCACCATGCTGCACATCGTCAACAAGTCCCACACCGAGCGCAACGCGCTCGCCAGCTGCCTGCGCCTGGCGCGTGACGGCCAGTCGCTGCTGCTGATCGAGGACGGGATCTACGCGGCCACCGCCGCGGCCGCCGCCGATTCGGGCGTTGCCGCGGCCGCCAGGCGGCTGAAGGTCTACGTGCTGCTGCCCGACGCCCAGGCGCGGGGGGTGGCCACGCGGCTCGCGCCCGAGGTGACCGGCGTCGACTACGCCGGCTTCGTCGACCTCGTGGCCGGCCACTCCACCAACCAATCCTGGCTCTGACCTTCCCGCAAGGAGACACCCACCATGGGCATCGAAGTCAACGGCACCACCTACGAAACGGACGAGGAAGGCTATCTCGTCAACCTCGCCGACTGGAACAAGGACATCGCCGAGGCCATCGCCAAGGCCGAGAACGTCGAGATGACCGAGAACCACTGGGAGGTGGTGAACTTCCTGCGCGAGTACTACGACGAGTACCAGATCGCGCCGGCCGTGCGCGTGCTGACCAAGGCGATCGGCAAGCAGCTCGGCGAGGAGAAGGGCAACAGCAAGTACCTTTACGAGCTGTTCCCCTACGGGCCGGCGAAGCAGGCCTGCAAGATCGCCGGCCTGCCGAAGCCGACCGGCTGCGTCTGAGGAGGCGGGTTCGCCTCGCAACAAAGAGGACGCGACGACCATGTCGGCGCTCGCGGTGGGCTTCGCCGCGCTCTTCTACTTCGCCGCCGGCGTGCTCGTGGTGGGCCTGGTGCTGAAGATCCGCAGCTACGTGCGCACCCCCGCGCCGCTGCTGATCCCGACGACGCCCGCCCCGACCACCGCCACCGGCGCCGCGCTGCGCCTCACGCGCGAGGTCGTCTTCTTCGAAAGCCTGTTCAAGGGCAGCAAGTGGACGTGGCTGTTCGGCTGGATGTTCCACGCCTCGCTGCTGCTGGTGCTGCTGCGCCACCTGCGCTACTTCCAGGACCCGGTGTGGGCGCCGATCGTCTTCGTGCAGTTCTTCGGCACCTATGCCGGGCTGACGATGGTGGCGGGGCTGGCGGGCCTGTGGGCGCGGCGCGTGCTCGTGGACCGCGTGCGCTACATCTCCACGCCGTCGGACCACCTGCACCTGGCGCTGCTCGTCGCCATCGGCCTGTCGGGGCTGGCGATGCGCTTCGTCGCGCACACCGACATCGTCGCGCTGAAGGCCTTCATGCGCGGGCTGATGTCGTTCGAGATCCTGCCGCTGCCGGCCGACCCGCTGCTGCTCGTGCACCTGTCGCTCGTGGCGCTGCTGATGATCGTGTTCCCGATCAGCAAGCTGCTGCATGCGCCAGGCCTGTTCTTCAGCCCCACGCGCTACCAGGTCGACAACCCGCGCGAGGCGCGGCACCAGGCCGCCTGGGCGGCCGCCCTGGACCGCAAGTAGGCGCGGCCGCACCGACACACCGAGCGCCATGGCCACCGCCGCCAAGTTCGAGACGCCCAAGCTCAAGCCCTACCCGGTGATCCCGCTGGTGGCCGAGGGGGCGATGGCGCACAGCAAGCCCTTCGTTGCCTCGGCCAAGATCCAGGAGGCGATCGGCTTCCCCGGCGAGCTCGCCGAGGGCTGGGAGCAGCGCGCCGTGGCGAAGATGGGCGAGCTGCTCGGCAAGTACCGCAGTCTGCGCGTCTACATGGACGCGTGCGTGCACTGCGGCGCCTGCAGCGACAAGTGCCACTACTTCCTCGGCACCGGCGACCCGAAGAACATGCCGGTGGCGCGCCAGGACCTGATGCGCGGCGTCTACCGGCGCTACTTCACCTTCGCGGGCAAGCTCTTCCCCAAGCTCGTCGGCGCCGTCGACATGACGAAGGACGTGCTCGACCAGTGGTGGAGCTACTACAACCAGTGCAGCGAGTGCCGCCGCTGCAGCGTCTTCTGCCCCTACGGCATCGACACCGCCGAGGTGACGATGGCCGCGCGCGAGATCATGGACAGCGTGGGCCTCGGGCAGAAGTACGCCAACGAGATCATCGGCAAGGTCCACCGCATCGGCAACAACCTCGGCATCCCGGGGCCGGCGCTGGAGGACACGCTGCAGGGCCTCGAGGAGGACACCAAGGACGACACCGGCGTCGACGTGCGCTTTCCGCTCGACGCGAAGGGCGCCGAGGTGCTGCTGGTGACGCCGAGCGCCGACTTCTTCAGCGAGCCGCACGTCGAGAGCCTGATCGGCTACGCGAAGGTGTTCCACGCCGCCGGCATCTCCTGGACGCTCTCCAGCAAGGCCAGCGAGGCGGGCAACTTCGGCCTCTTCATCGGCAACTACGAGCAGCTGCGCAAGATCGCGCTGCGCATCCGCGAGGCGGCGCTGGAGCTCGGCGTCAAGCGCATCGTCGTCGGTGAATGCGGGCACGCCTGGCGTGTCGCGTACAGCTTCTGGAACACGCTCGTGGGCATCGGCGCCGGCGGCAAGGACCCGTTCGCCATCGAGCTGCAGAACCAGCTCGACGGCCGCTACAAGCAGCCGATGCACATCTGCGAGTTCACGCACGACCTCATCGGCCGCGGCGCGCTGAAGTTCGACAAGGAGAAGAACGACGACCGCGTCATCACGTTCCACGACTCGTGCAACGTCGCGCGCGGCTCGCGGCTCGGCGACTTCCCCGGCGGGCAGTTCGTCATCCCGCGCGACATCATCCGCGCGGTCGCGAACCGCTTCGTCGACATGGCGCCCGGCACCACGCACGAGGCGACCTTCTGCTGCGGCGGCGGCGGCGGCCTGCTCACCGACGACCTTCTCGAGCTGCGCGTGAAGGGTGCACTGCCCCGCATGGAGGCGCTGAAGAACGTCGTCGATGCCCACGGCGTCAACTTCATGGCCACGATCTGCGCCATCTGCAAGGCGCAGTTCTCGAAGGTGCTGCCGCAGTACGGCTTCGACATGGGCATGGTCGGCGGCGTGCACCAGCTCGTCGGCAAGGCCATCCGCCTGGGCGAGGCCCGGTAGCGACGGATCAGGAGGACGACATGGCACACATCGTCATCATGGGCGCGGGCATCGGCGGCATGCCGGCCGCCTACGAGATGCGCGAGCGGCTGCCCAAGGAGCACAAGGTCACCGTCGTCAGCGCGGTCGACTACTTCCAGTTCGTGCCCTCCAATCCCTGGGTGGCCGTGGGCTGGCGCAAGCGCGAGGACATCGTGCTGCCGATCGCGCCGCTGCTCGAGCGCAAGGGCATCGGCTTCGTCGGCCGGCCGGTCACGAGCATCGACCCGGCGGCCAACCGGTTGACGGTCGAGGGCGGCGAGACGCTCGACTACGACTACCTGGTCATCATCACCGGCCCCAAGCTCGCCTTCTCGGAGGTGCCCGGTGCCGGCCCCGCGTCCAGCGGCGGCGGCGGGCACACGCACTCCGTGTGCACGGTCGGCCACGCCGAGGAGTTCTGGAAGGACTACGAGGGGTTCCTGAAGGAGCCCGGCCCGGTCGTGATCGGCGCGATGCCGGGGGCCAGCTGCTTCGGCCCGGCCTACGAGTTCGCCTTCATCCTCGACGCCGACCTGCGCAAGCGCAAGCTGCGGCACAAGGTGCCGATCACCTTCGTGACCAGCGAGCCCTACATCGGTCACCTGGGGCTGGGGGGCGTCGGCGACAGCAAGAGCCTGCTGGAGAGCGAGTTCCGCAACCACGACATCAAGTGGGTCACCAACGCCAAGACGACGAAGGTCGAGGCGGGCAAGCTCTTCGCCACCGAGATGAGCGACCGCGGCGAGCCGGTGAAGGAGCACGAGATCGGCTTCAAGCTCTCGATGATGCTGCCGGCGTTCAAGGGCGTGGATGCCGTGGCCTCCGTGCCCGAGCTGTGCAACCCGCGCGGCTTCGTGCTCATCGACGAGCACCAGCGCAGCAAGAAGTACCGCAACATCTTCTCCGCCGGCGTGTGCGTGGCGATCCCGCCGGTGGAGGTGACGCCGGTGCCCACCGGCGCGCCGAAGACCGGCTACATGATCGAGACGATGGTCAGCGCCATCGTGCACAACATTGCCGACGAGCTGGCCGGCAGGCAGCCGACGGCCAAGGCCACGTGGAACGCCATCTGCCTGGCCGACATGGGCGACACCGGCGCGGCCTTCGTCGCGCTGCCGCAGATCCCCCCGCGCAACGTCAACTGGTTCAAGAAGGGCAAGTGGGTGCACCTGGCGAAGATCGCCTTCGAGAAGTACTTCCTCTCGAAGATGAAGTCGGGCAGCAGCGAACCGGCCTTCGAGAAGTACGTGCTCAAGGCCGTGGGCATCGCGCGGCTGGTCAAGTAAACGGAACGAGGAATCCCAAGCATGTCCGCTTCTGCCGACTCTGGCGCCGAGGTCAAGCCGCTCACCTTCCGCCGCTACAAGGACGGCGACGCGAAGGTCCGGCGCTGGCAGGACGAGATCTTCGACGCCGACCACTCCCACAAGTGCCCCACCTACATCCAGAGCACGCCGCCGTGCCAGGGCAGCTGCCCCTCGGGTGAGGACATCCGCGGCTACCTCAACATCGTGCGCGGCATCGAGAAGCCGCCCGCGGGCATGAAGTGGCAGGAGTACGCCTGGCGCCGCCTGACCGAGGCCAACCCGCTGCCCAGCGTGATGGGCCGCGTCTGCCCGGCCCCGTGCGAGAGCGGCTGCAACCGCAACCAGGTGGAAGACTTCGTCGGCATCAACTCGGTCGAGCACTTCCTCGGCGAGTGGGCGATCGAGAACAAGCTCGCCTTCCCCAAGCCCGAGACGAAGACCGGCAAGAAGGTGGCCGTCATCGGCGGCGGACCGGCCGGCCTGTCGGCCGCCTACCAGCTGGCGAAGAAGGGCCACGAGGTGACGCTCTTCGACGAGCGCGCCGAGCTCGGCGGCATGATGCGCTACGGGATCCCCGGCTTCCGCACGCCGCGCGCGGTGCTCGACGCCGAGATCCAGCGCATCCTCGACCTCGGCGTCACGGCGCGCACGAACACGCGCATCGGCCGCGACATCACGCTCGAGCAGCTGCGCAGCGAGTACGACGCCGTCTTCCTCGGCCTCGGCGCGCAGAGCGGCCGGCCGCTGCCGGTGCCCGACAGCGAAGCGCCGAATGTCGTGACCGCCACCGCGTTCCTGAAGGCGTTCAACGACGGCCGCCTGCGGCACGTGGGCAAGCGCGTCGTCGTCGTCGGCGGGGGCGACACGTCGATCGACGTGGCCACCGTGGCACGGCGCCTCGGCCACATCGAAGCCGAGCACGAGAGCGACCGCCCCGAGAACGCGATCGCCGGCGGCGCCGGCTTCGCCGCGCACGATGCGGCGATGCTCTCGCGCCGCCAGGGGGCCGAGGTGACGCTGACCTCCGTGTTCGCGGTCGAGAAGATGCAGGCCAGCAAGCACGAGGTCGAGCACGCGCTGGGGGAAGGCATCGCCATCCGCGGCGGCATGGTGCCCGTGGCGGTGGTGAAGGACGCCACCGGCCGCGCGACGGCGCTGCGCGTCATGCGCTGCGAGGCCAAAATGGCCGGCGGCAAGCTCGAGATCAAGAACATCCCGGGCACCGAGGAGGACATCGAGGCCGACCTCATCGTCTCGGCCATCGGCCAGGCGGTGGACTTCAGCGGCCTCGAGGCCCTGAACAACGGCCGCGGCGCCGTGGCCGCGGACAAGAACTACCAGGTCCAGATGGGGGGCCAGGCGCAGGCCGGCATCTTCTGCGGCGGCGACGTGATCCGGCCCCACCTGCTGACCACCGCCATCGGCCAGGGCGCCATCGCCGCCGACGGTATCGACCGCTTCCTTGCCGGCGAGGCGCTCGACAAGCGTCCGAAGGTCGACGTGCACAGCTTCGACCTGATGCGCAAGATGGTCGAGAAGGGCCTGAAGGTCAGCGACGTCAAGGAGCCGATCCGCGGCACCGACGCCAGCACCGGGGCCGTGCACAACTTCGACAACCGCAGCGACCGCTACGTCATCAGCCACAAGGAGCTCTTCCTCGGCCACTTCCCGTACACCGCGCGCGTCAAGCGCAAGGTGGTCACGCTCACCAAGGAGGAGGCGCTCAACAACTTCGAGGAGCGGCTGCTGCCGCTGCTGGAGGCGCAGGCGCAGGCCGAGGCCAAGCGCTGCATGAGCTGCGGCCTGTGCTTCGAGTGCGACAACTGCGTCGTCTACTGCCCGCAGACGGCCGTGTTCAAGGTCAAGAAGAGCCAGAGCACGACCGGCCGCTACGTCGACACCGACTACAACAAGTGCATCGGCTGCCACATCTGCAAGGACGTGTGCCCGACCGGCTACATCCAGATGGGCCTCGGCGAGTAGATGGCCCCGCCCCGAAGCGCCTGCGGCGCCTCCCCCCCGGGGGGGGCGAGCCCGGACACGAAAGGTCCGGTGGACCTTTCGTGCCTGGCGAGCGGCCGAGCCTCGGGGCGAGGCGCGGCCTGCAAGGCACGCCAGCGGACCGGCCAAGCCGGATCCGCGGCGGCCGCCTGGCTGGGGGCGCTGGCCATCATGCTGGTCGGCAATGCCCTGGCTGCGCCGGTGATCGAGCGCGCGACGAAGGGCGATCGCTGCGTCGAGGACGTGGCCAGCATGCGGCGCAACCACATGCGCTTTCTCGAGCACCAGCGTGACGCCACCGTGCACGGCGGCATCCGCGGCGCGAAGCACAGCCTGAAGGGCTGCATCGACTGCCACGCGAGCAAGACGACCGGCAGCGTGGCGCAGGCGCCGACCGACTTCTGCGTCAGCTGCCACGCCTACGCGGCCGTGAAGATCGACTGCTTCGACTGCCACGCCACCAGGCCCGCGAAGGGGGCGGCGCCGTGAGCCGGCGCGGCTTCCTCGGCGTGGCCGCCGCCGGGCTGGCGGGCGTGGTGCTCGCCCCGGGCGTGCGCCTGATCGAGGTCGCGCAGGCCGCCTCCGAAGGCACGCCGGGCGCCGGCGCCAGCGCCAAGGTGCGCTGGGGCATGCTGATCGACACCACGAAGTGCGCCAGCGGCTGCACCGACTGCGTGACCGCGTGCAACACCGAGAACGGGCTCGACCCGCGGACGACGCGGACCTCGTCGCAGTGGATCCGCAAGATCGAGATCAAGGAGATCCGCACCGGCCGCCAGGCGTCGGTGCCGGTGATGTGCCAGCACTGCGCCAGCCCGCCGTGCGTGGACGTGTGCCCCACGGGCGCGAGCTTCAAGCGCGCCGACGGCATCGTGCTCGTCGACCGGCACACCTGCATCGGCTGCCGCTACTGCATGATGGCCTGCCCGTACAAGGCGCGCAGCTTCGTGCACGAGCCGCTCGCGGACCAGAAGCCCGAAGTGCCGCGCGGCAAGGGCTGCGTCGAGAGCTGCACGCTGTGCGTGCACCGCATCGACCACGCGGCGGACCGGTCGAAGGTGACCACCGCCTGCGCCGAGGCCTGCACGAAGGCCGGCCACGGCGCCATCGTCTTCGGGGACCTGAACGATCCCGACAGCGAGATCTCGCGCCGCGTCCGCGCGGTTCGCAGCACGCAGTTGCGCGCCGACCTCGGCCTGGGCACGGGCGTGCGCTACGAGGGCCTCTGAGGGCCGTGACGATCTCCGCCGGCCACCGCCCATGAACACCACCGCCGACTCCCGCAGCGACTCGCGCAACTTCTGGCTGCTGGCCGTCGCCGGTGGCCTGGTGACGGTCGCCGGCCTCGCGGCCGCGCACTTCATGGAGGTGCACGGCCACGCGGTCACCGGCATGGACAACCAGATCGTCTGGGGCCTGCCGCACGTGTTCGCGATCTTCATGATCGTCGCCGCCTCGGGCGTGCTCAACGTGGCCAGCATCGGCTCGGTCTTCGGGCAGCCGCTGTACAAGCCGCGCGCGCCGCTGTCGGGGCTGCTCTGCCTGGCGCTGCTGACCGGCGGCCTGATGGTGCTGATGCTCGACCTCGGCCGGCCCGAGCGCGTGATCGTCGCCGCCACGCACTACAACTTCACGTCGGTGTTCGCCTGGAACGTGTTCCTCTACTCGGGCATGGCGGCGATCGTCGCGGTGTACCTGTGGACGATGTTCGAGCGGCGCTTCAACGCGTGGTCCAAGCCGGCGGGCATCGCGGCGCTCGTGTGGCGCTTCGTGCTCACCACCGGCACGGGGTCGATCTTCGGCTTCCTGGTGGCGCGCCAGGCCTACCAGTCGGCGCTGCTGGCGCCGTTGTTCATCGTGCTGAGCTTCGGCTGGGGGCTGGCGGTGTTCGTCATCGTGCAGGCGGCGATGTACGCGTGGAATGGCCGCGTGCTGGCGCCGGCGGCCGAGCAGCGGCTCGCGAAGCTGCTGGCGCTGTTCCTGGCCGCCTCGCTCTACCTCGTCGTCGTCTTCCACCTGACGAACGCGTACTTCGCGCGCCAGGCGGACTTCACCGCCTTCATCCTGCTGGGCGACGGCACGGGGCAGCCCTATCCGCTGCTGTTCTGGGCGGGCTACGTGCTGCTGGGCTCGGCGGTGCCGTTCGCGATGCTGCTGTGGCCCGCGGCACGGCCGGGGCCCGGGCTGCCGGTGGCGGCGGCCTTCGTGGTGCTGGGGGCCTTCGCCTTCCTGTACGTGTTCATCATCGGCGGGCAGGCCTGGCCGCTGCAGATCTTCCCCGGCCATGCCGTCACCAGTTCCTTCGGCGACGGCCAGGTCGCGAGCTACGCGCCGCGGTGGCCCGAGTGGATGCTCGGGCTGGGCGGCGTCGGTGCCGCGTTCCTGCTGACGACGGTGGGCGTGCGCGTGCTCGACTTCATGCCGCAGGACGACCTGCCGGAGGCGGCACCGTGAGCGACGGCGGCGCGCCCCGGTTGCTCGTCAGCGCCGCGCACAAGTCGTCGGGCAAGACGACGGTCACGCTCGGGCTCGCGGCCGCCTGGTCCGGCCAGGGCCTGACGGTGCAGTGCTTCAAGAAGGGGCCGGACTACATCGACCCGATGTGGCTGGCCCTGGCCAGCGGCCGCCCCTGCTTCAACCTCGACCCGCACCTGAGCGAGGCCGCCGCCATCGAGCAGCGCGTCGCGCAGGCGTCGGCCGACGCCGACCTCGCGATCGTCGAAGGCAACAAGGGCCTGTACGACGGCCTTTCGCTCGACGGCAGCAACAGCAACGCCGCGCTGGCCAAGATGCTGCGCGCCCCGGTGCTGTTGGTGCTGGACGCGCGCGGCATGACCCGCGGCGTCGCGCCGCTGATCCTCGGCTACCAGGCGTTCGACCGCGAGATCCGCATCGGCGGCGTCGTGCTCAACCGCGTCGGCGGGTCGCGGCACGAGGCGAAGCTGCGCGCGGTGATCGAGCACTACACCGACGTGCCCGTGCTCGGCGCCGTGGCGGAGGACACGCGCCTGGCGCTGGCCGAGCGGCATCTCGGCCTGCTGCCGTGCGCCGAGCACGGCAGTGCCGCGGCCTGGGTGGCCGGCGTGGCCGCCATCGTCGGCGGCCAGGTCGACCTGGCGCGCGTGCGCGCACTGGCCGAGCCGGCCCCGCGGGCGGCCGGGCCCGCGACCGCGCCGACGGCACGACCCACCACCGCGGCGGCCGCCGACGTCGCGCCGGCCGCGCCAGGCCCCGCGCCCGCCGCCGTGCCAGCCGGCGCCGAGGGCGCGGGCCGGGCCGCGCCCCCCGGCGCGCCGGTGTCGCCGACGGTGCACCGCCTGCCCGGGGAACGGCTGCGCATCGGCATCGCGCGCGACCGCGCCTTCGGCTTCTACTACCCGGACGACCTCGAGGCGCTGCGCGCCGGCGGCGCCGATCTGGTCTTCATCGACACGCTGCACGACCAGAGCCTTCCGGCGCTGGACGGGTTGTTCGTCGGCGGCGGGTTCCCCGAAACCTGCCTCGAGGCGCTCGAGGACAACCTCGCGTTGCGCACCGCGCTGGGCGACGCCATCCGCGACGGGCTGCCCACCTATGCCGAGTGCGGCGGCCTGATGCTGATGGCGCGCTCGATCCGCTGGCGCGACCGCTCGGCGGAGATGGTCGGCGTGATTCCGGCCGAGGCAGTGATGCACGAGCGCCCGGTCGGCCGCGGCTACGTGCAGCTCGCCGAGACCGAGGCCATGCCGTGGCCCGCGAGCGCCGGCACGACGGGGCCGGTGGTGGTGCGCGGCCACGAGTTCCACCACGCCAGCCTCGAGGGGCTGCCGGCGGGGCAGCGCTTCGCGTGGCAGGTGCAGCGCGGCCACGGCATCGACGGCCGGCACGACGGCCTCGTGCTGCACCACCTGCTGGCCTCGTTCAGCCACCTGCGGCACGGCGCCGGGGCGGCCTGGGTGGACCGCTTCCTCGCCCACGTCCGCGACGTGCGCTCGATGCGCCGGGGCCGCACGCGCGGCGCGCCGGCACGGGGAGACAATGCACGCCCGCCTTCAGCCGCTCCGCATGGCCGCCTCCGGCTCGTCAACGCCCGCGTCCCGTCCGCCTGAACCGCGCGCGGGCGATGCCGCGGCCGGCGCCGGGCGGCGGGGGCACGTCGCGCTCGTGGGTGCCGGGCCGGGCGACCCCGACCTGCTGACGCTGCGCGCCGCGCGCCTCATCGCCGGGGCCGAAGTGGTGGTCTACGACAACCTCGTCGGCCCGGGCGTGATGGCGCTCGTGCCGCCGGCCGCCGAACGCATCTATGCGGGCAAGCAGCGCGCCAGCCACAGCATGCCGCAGGAAAGCATCAACGAGCTGCTCGTGCGCCTGGCGCGCGAGGGGCGGCGCGTCGTGCGGCTCAAGGGCGGCGACCCGCTGATCTTCGGCCGGGGCGGCGAGGAGCTGCTGGCGCTGGCCGAGGCCGGCCAGTCGTTCGAGGTGGTGCCGGGCATCACCGCGGCGCACGGCGCGGCGGCGTATGCCGGTATCCCGCTCACGCACCGCGACCACGCGCAGGGCTGCGTGTTCGTCACCGGCCACCTGAAGGACGGCACCTGCGACCTCGACTGGGCCGGCCTCGCGCGACCGCGCCAGACGGTCGTGATCTACATGGGCCTGTCGGGCCTGGCCACGATCGCCGCGCAGCTGATGGCGCACGGCCTGCCTGCCGACTGGCCGGCGGCCGTCATCTCCAAGGGCACGCTGCCGCAGCAGCGCGTCGTGATCGCCACGCTGGCCACGGTGGCCGACGAGGCGGCGCGCGCCGGGCTGTCGTCACCCAGCCTGACGATCGTCGGCGAGGTCGTGCGGCTGCGCGAGCAGCTGGCGTGGTTCGAGGGGGCCTCCGCCCGGCCGGCCTGAAACCGCCCGCGGCCAGCCCGCGCGAGCGCGCGCGTCGGTTCAGCGTGCGCCGGGGCCGAGGCGCGACTCGACGGCGAAGACGGCCGCCTCCACGCGCGAGCTCAGGTTGAGCTTGGCGAGGATGTGGCGCACGTGCAGCTTCACGGTGTCGTGGCTGATGTCGAGCGCGCGCGCGATGGTCTTGTTGCTCTCGCCGCGCGCGAGATGGTCGAGGATCTGGCGCTCGCGCTCGGTGAGCGAGGCGATCAGGTCCTGCCGGTTGCCCGCGCGCGGGCCGGCCTGCAGCAGCTGCGCGAGCTTCAGCGTCATCGCCGGCGCCACCACCAGCTCGCCACGGGCCGCGTTGGCGATGGCCTGCGCCACGTCCTCGGGCTCCATGTCCTTGAGCAGGTAGCCGCGCACGCCGGCGCGCAGCGCGGCGGCGAGGTCCTGCTCGCTGTCGCTCATCGTCAGGATCAGCGCCGGCGTGTCGATGCCCTCGGCGCGCAGGCTGCGCAGCAGCGTCAGGCCGTCGGTGCCCGGCATGCGCAGGTCGAGCACGAGCAGGTCGGGCCGGTGCTCGCGCAGGGCCGGCGCCACCTGCGAGAGGTCGCCGATCGCCGCCAGCACGTCCATGCCGCCACGCTGGCGCAGCAGGTCGGCCAGGCCCGTGCGGCACAGCGCGTGGTCGTCGACGAGCACGATGCGCGGCGCCGGCATCAGTGCAACTCCGTGGCGGCCGGCGCCGGCGGCGTGGCGCCGAACAGCAGGCGAACGCTCGTGCCGCCGCCCTCGCGCGGCGTGACGGTCAGCGTGCCGCCGAGGCGGCGCGCGCGCTCGCGCATGATCTGCAGGCCGTAGTGGCTGCCGGCGTCCGCGGCCGCGGACGCGCCGCCCGCCGCGCCGCCGGCGCCACCTGCCGGGGCGGCCGGCGGGCCGATGCCGTCGTCCTGCACCAGCACCTCCACCGCCGTGCCCGGCGATGGCAACGCCGCGCCCGGCGGGCCGGCGACGCCGGCCGGGCCCGCTGCCGGCGCGAGGCGCACCCAGGCGTGCTGCGCCCGCGCATGGCGGGCGACGTTCAGCAGCGCCTCCTGCACCACCTGCGCGACCTGGTGCTGTTGCGCGGGGGTCAGCAGCGCGGCGGGCAGGTCGTTGCGCAGCGACAGCTGTGTCGTGCAGGCCTCGCGGAACATCGCCGTGATGACGTCGAGCGCGTGCGTCAGCCCGAGCGGGTCGGGCGGCGAGCGGAACTGCGACAGGATGCCGCGCAGGCTCGAGTGCGCCTGGCCGACGGCCTCGCGCACGTCGTCGAAGTAGCGGCCGGCCTCGCGCGCGTCGCCGGCCTGGAGGGCGTCTTCCAGCAGCGGCAGGCGCATCTTCACGAAGGCCAGGCTCTGGCCGATGGAGTCGTGCACGTCGGCGGCCATGGCCTGGCGCTCCTGCAGCACGGTGGCGCGCAGGTTCTCGCGCTCGAGGCGGGCGTGCGCCAGGGCCAGGCCGAGCAGCCGGCCCACCGAGCCGAGCAGCGGCAAGGCGCCCGCGGGCGGCGCGTTGCCGGCGGCGTAGAAGAGGTTGTAGACGCCGAGCGTCTGCCCGCGGTGCGTCAGCGGCACGGCCAGCACGCGCCGGCAGGCCTCGCCGAAGTACGGGCTCTCGTTGCGGCGGCTGCAGTCGTCGAGGTCCTCCGACCAGACGGGCTCGGCGCCTTCGGCGGCGCGGCCGCAGATGCCGCAGGGGGCCGGCACGCTGCGCTCGCTTCGCCGCACGTCCTCGGGCAGCCCCTGGCTGGCGACGAGCAGCATGTGCTCGCCGGTGTCGTCGAGCACCCGCACGGCGCCGGCGTCGGCGTGGGCCAGTTCCATCAGCGGGGGCATGAAGCGGGCCAGCAGTTCCTGCAGGTCGTCGCCTTCCGCGAGGCCGGAGGTGATCTCGGCCAGGATGCCCCCGGACGCATCCAGCGCCCCCAGGGCGCCCGGCGCCGGCCGGTCCACGGCCGCCAGCGCCGCCTCGGTCGGCTCGACCTGCGGGGACGCGACGGGGTGCAGCGTGATGGGGCGGGTCGTCTTCACGAGGGGTGCCCGTTGCGCCGGCGGCGGGCGGTGGAGGGCAACGAGCTTCGGATTGGACGCCTTCGGCGGCGCCAACGCCATCGGGATCCTACCGGGCGCCCGTGGCCGCTTCCGGCGACCCTGCCCATCCCCCATTAGGATTAGCCGGTCATTACCCGTCCCGGGAATGGCGCGGCCTGCCCGGCTTCTCGCCTAATGCAGCCGGAGGAGACACCCAGAGGCGGGCTGTTTGGCACGCCTGCTGCACGACACGCGATGCCGGCCCCACCGCTGCACGACCCTGCCGCCGTTCCATTGCCCGGCGCACCCCTCGAGGTCAAGAACACCACCTGCTACATGTGCGCGTGCCGGTGCGGCATCCGCGTTCACCTGCGGCACGGGCCGTCCGGCCCCGAGGTCCGGTACATCGACGGCAACCCCGAGCACCCCCTGAACCAGGGCGTCATCTGCGCCAAGGGCAGCTCGGGGATCATGAAGCAGTACTCCCCGGCGCGGCTGACGCAGCCGCTCAGGCGCAAGGCCGGCGCCGCGCGCGGCGACAACGCCTTCGAGGCCATCTCCTGGGAAGAGGCGTACACGCTGCTCGAGGAGCGGCTGCGCCGGATCCGCAGCACCGACCCGAAGAAGTTCGCGCTCTTCACCGGGCGCGACCAGATGCAGGCGCTCACCGGCCTCTTCGCGCGCCAGTTCGGCACGCCCAACTACGCGGCGCACGGCGGGTTCTGCTCGGTGAACATGGCCGCCGGCATGATCTACACGATCGGCGGCTCGTTCTGGGAGTTCGGCGGGCCGGACCTCGACCGCGCCAAGCTGTTCGTGATGATCGGCACCGCCGAGGACCACCACAGCAACCCGCTGAAGATCGCGATCAGCAAGTTCAAGCGCGCCGGCGGGCGCTTCGTCGCCATCAACCCGGTGCGCACCGGCTACGCCGCGGTGGCCGACGAGTGGATCGGCATCAAGCCGGGCACCGACGGCGCACTGCTGCTGGCCCTCGTGCACGAGATCATCGCGCAGGGCCTGTACGACCGCGAGTTCCTCGCCCGCTACACGAACGCCGGGCAGCTGGTGAACCGCGACGAGGCGAGCGACGAGTTCGGCCTCATGCTGCGCAACCCGGCCGGCGACGTCGTCAACCCGCTGCGGCCGCACAACTTCTTCTGGTGGGACCGGCTCAGCGGGCGGCCCGTGGCCGACCACACCGAAGGCGCCGATCCGGCGCTGCTCGGGCACTTCCGCATGCCCGACGACGCGGCGCTCGGCCCGATCGCCGGCGCCGCCGCGGTGCCGGCGTTCCAGCTGCTTCAGGAGCGGGTCAGGGAATACACGCCCGAGTGGGCGGCCGGCATCACCGGCATCCCGGCCGAGACCATCCGGCGCCTCGCGCACGAGATGGGCATCACCGCGCGCGACCAGAAGATCGAGCTGCCGATCGCCTGGACCGACAGCTGGGGCCGGCGCCACGAGAGCGTCACCGGCAACCCGGTGGCGTTCCACGCGATGCGGGGGCTGGCCGCGCACAGCAACGGCTTCCAGACCATCCGCACGCTGGCCATCCTGATGAGCCTCCTGGGCACCATCGACCGGCCCGGCGGCTTCCGCCACAAGGCGCCCTACCCGCGTGCCGTGCCGCCCAACGCCCGGCCGCCGAAGGGGCCGGAGGCGGTGAAGCCCGACACGCCGCTCAATGGCGCGCCGCTCGGCTGGCCGGAGAGCCCGGACGACCTCTTCGTCGACGCCGCCGGCGAGCCGGTGCGCATCGACAAGGGCTTCAGCTGGGAGCACCCGCTCTCCGCGCACGGGCTGATGCACAACGTCATCACCAACGCCTGGCGCGGCGACCCGTACCGCATCGACACGCTGCTCATCTTCATGGCCAACATGGCCTGGAACTCGACGATGAACACGTCCGAGGTCCGGAAGATGCTCAACGACAAGGCCGAGGACGGCGAGTACCGGATCCCGTTCCTCGTCGTCTGCGACGCCTTCCAGAGCGAGATGACGGCCTACGCCGACCTCATCCTGCCCGACACGACGTACCTCGAGCGGCACGACGCGATGTCGCTGCTGGACCGGCCGATCTCGGAGTTCGACGGGCCCGTCGACTCGGTGCGCATCCCGGTGCTGCCACCGACCGGCGAGTGCCGGCCGTTCCAGGAGGTGCTGGTCGAGCTGGCCTCGCGGCTGGGGTTCCCGGCCTTCACGAACGCCGACGGCAGCCGCAAGTTCCGCGACTACCCCGACTTCATCGTCAACTACGAGACGGCGCCGGGTTCCGGCATCGGCTTCCTCGCCGGATGGCGCGGCAAGGGTGGCGAGAAGAGCATGCGCGGCGAGCCCAATCCGCGGCAGTGGGAGATGTACGCGGCGAACAACTGCGTCTTCCACCACGTGCTGCCGCCCGAGCTCCAGTACATGCGCAACTGGAACGAGGGCTACATGCGCTGGACGCAGAGCGTGGGCCTCAGGCGCGACCGCGACCCGATCGTGATCCACCTGTACTCGGAGTTCCTGCAGCGCTTCCGCCTCGCGGCGCAGGGCAGGCATCCCGGCAAGCAGCCGCCGGAGCGCCTGCGCAAGCGCGTGGCCACCTACTTCGACCCGCTGCCGTTCTGGTACGCGCCGCTGGAGGAGCAGGTCACCGACACCGCGAAGTACCCGCTCAACGCCGTGACGCAGCGGCCGATGGCGATGTACCACTCGTGGGACTCGCAGAACGCCTGGCTGCGCCAGATCCACACGCACAACTACCTGATGGTCAACAGCCGCACCGCCGCGGCCGCGGGCATCGCCGACGGCGCGTGGATGTGGGTCGAGTCGCCGTGGGGCAAGGTGCGCTGCATGTGCCGCCACACCGAGGCGGTCGAGCCGGGCACGGTGTGGACCTGGAACGCCATCGGCAAGGCCGCCGGGGCCTGGAACCTCAGCCCCGACGCGAACGAGTCGCGCCGCGGCTTCCTGCTCAACCACCTGATCCGCGAGGAGCTGCCGCTGCCCGCGGCGGCCGGTGGCGGCACGGTGTCCAACAGCGACCCGATCACCGGGCAGGCCGGCTGGTACGACGTGCGCGTGCGCATCTACCCGGCCGGGCCGGAAGAGCCCGCCGAGAGCTGGCCGCAGGCGGCCGCGCCGATGCAGCCGGTGCCGGGCATGGCGGCGGCGCCGAAGCGGCGCGGCTGGATGGCCGGGCTCGGGCTCGGCAAAGGGCCGAAATGATCGCGCCACGCATCGCTTGCCGCCCATTGGCCGAGCGGCCGCCGCGGAACCGGCTTTGCCGGGCCGCTGGCGGCGCCCCCAGGGACGCGGAGCGGCCCCTTCGGGGCCACGGGGGGAGGCGGCCGAAGGCCGCCTCGGGGGGGTGCCCATGACCCAGTTGGCGCTGGTCATCGACCTCAACGTCTGCGTGGGCTGCCACGCCTGCGTCACCAGCTGCAAGCAGTGGAACACCTCCGGCGCGGCCGGGCCCCTGGTGGACGACAACCCATACGGCGCCGACCCGAGCGGCACCTTCTTCAACCGCGTGCAGACCTTCGAGGTCGGCGAGTTCCCGAACACGCAGACGGTGCACTTCCCGAAGAGCTGCCTGCACTGCGAGGACCCGCCGTGCGTGCCGGTGTGCCCCACCGGGGCCAGCTACAAGCGCGCTTCCGACGGGATCGTGCTCGTCGACTACGACAAGTGCATCGGCTGCAAGTACTGCGCCTGGGCCTGCCCCTACGGCGCGCGCGAGCTCGACGAGGAACGCAAGGTGATGAGCAAGTGCACCCTGTGCGTCGACCGCATCGAGAGCACGACGCTGCCGGTGGCCGAGCGGCGGCCGGCCTGCGTGATGGCGTGCCCGACGAACGCGCGCCTGTTCGGCGACGTGCACGACCCCGCCTCGGAGGTCTCGGTGGCGATCCGCGAGCGCGCCGGCTATGCGCTGATGCCCGAGTGGAACACGCGCCCCGCCAACCACTACCTGCCGCGCCGGCGCACCGAGGGCAAGGTGCACGCCGAGGACCTGCAGCGCACCGACAACCCGCTCAAGGTCGACGGCCAGCAGCCCGCTGCGCTGCCGCACGGCCCTGGCCGCGAGGACTTCGCGACATGAACCCCGCCTGGTCGGTGATCCTGCTCACGACGCTGGTGGGCGCGGCGCAGGGCCTCTTCCTCATGCTCTACGGCGCCGAGCTCGCGGGCTACGCCGGCAGTGGCGGCACGGGCCCGGGCTTCTTCGCGCTGGGCGGCGTCATCGCCTTCGTGCTGGGCGTGGCGGCGCTGGGCGCCTCGTTCTTCCACCTCGGCCGCCCCGAGCGGGCGTGGCGCGCCGCGGCGATGTGGCGCACCTCCTGGCTCTCGCGCGAGGTGATCGTGCTGCCGGCGTTCCTGGCCGGCACGTTCTTCTGGGCCGTCGGCCACTGGACCGGGGCGGCCTGGACGCAGCCGCTCGGCGCCGCGACGGTGATCGCCGCGCTGGCGCTGTACCTGTGCACGGCGATGATCTACGCGAGCATCCGCTTCATCCAGGAGTGGGCGAGCGCCTGGACGATCGTGAACTACACGCTCATCGGCCTGGCCAGCGGCGCCACGCTGGCGGCTGCGCTGGCCGGCGCGCGCGCGCCGGCGCTCGTGCCGGCGTTCGCCGCGCTGGCGCTGGGCCTGACCGTGCTGGCCACGGCGACGCGCGCGGTGGCGCTCGTGCGCAACGCGCGCCTGGCACCGCGCTCGACGCTGCAGACGGCCATCGGCATCCGCCACCCGCAGATCCGCCAGCGCGCGATGGGCTTCATGGGCGGCTCGTTCAACACGCGCGAGTTCTTCCACGGCCGCGGCCCCGGCACCTTGCGCTGGGTGCGCTGGGTGATGCTGGCGGCCGGGTTCGCGTTCCCGGCGGCGCTGCTGGCGCTGGTGCTCGCGGCCGAGGGCCGCGCAGTGACCAACCAGTGGCTGCTGGCGCTGGCGCTGATGGTGCAGGGCGGGGGGCTGCTGGCCGAACGCTGGTACTTCTTCGCGCAGGCGCGGCACCCGCAGAACCTCTACTACCAGGCCGTGTCGTGAACGCCGCGTCGGGGGTCGGCCGTCGATGGATGCGGGCCTGGGTGCCCGTGGCCTGCGGCGGTGCCCTGATGTGCCTGGCCGGCCCCGCCGATGCGGCCGGGGCGGTGGCGGGCGGCCCGCCGTGGTGGGTGTGGCCGCTGGCTCTCTTCGTCGCCTGCTTCGTGATGGGCATCGTGGCCGTGCCGGCCGGCATCGGCGGCGGCACGCTGTTCGTCCCCATCGTCGGCAGCTTCTTTCCGTTCCACCTCGACTTCGTGCGCGGTGCCGGGCTGCTCGTGGCGCTGGCGAGCGCGCTGTCGGCCGGGCCGATGCTGCTGCGCGGCGGGCTCGGCAGCCTGCGCCTGGCACTGCCCCTGGCTCTGCTCGCCTCCGCATCGTCCATCGTCGGCGCGCTGGTCGGGCTCGCGATGCCGGCCAACGTCGTGCAGATCCTGCTCGGTGCGCTCGTGCTCGGCATCGTCGTGCTGATGTTCGTGTCGAAGAAGTCCGAGTTCCCGCAGGTCGAGCGGCCCGACCGCCTGGCGCAGGCGCTGGCGCTGCACGGCGTGTTCGTCGACGGCGCCTCCGGCCGCACCGTGCACTGGCAGGTGCACCGCACGGTGCCTGGGCTGCTGGTCTTCCTCGGCATCGGCGTGCTGGCCGGCATGTTCGGCATCGGCGCCGGCTGGGCCAACGTGCCGGCGCTGAACCTGCTGATGGGGGCGCCGGTCAAGGTGGCGGCGGGCACGTCGGGCGTCGTGCTGTCGCTGGTGGACTCGTCGGCCGCCTGGGTCTACATCAACCGCGGCGCGGTGCTGCCGATGGTGGCCGTGCCGTCCGTGGTGGGCATGATGCTCGGCGCCCGCATCGGCGCGCGGCTGCTCAACGTGCTCAAGGGCAGCGTCGTGCGCCGGCTGGTGATCGGCGTGCTGCTGTTCGCCGGCGCGCGCGCCCTGCTCAAGGGGCTGGGGGTGTGGCCGTGAGCGCGCCGACGTCGCGCGCGCATCCCGTGCAGCCCGAGGAGCAGCTGCGCTACGCGCGCCTGCTCGACTGGGGCACGCGCGTGGGCCTCGTGATGCTGGTGCTCAGCTTCGCGGCCTACGTGTCCGGCCTCGCGGAGTCGCACGTGCCGGTGCAGCGCCTGCCCGAGGTGTGGCAGCACCCGGTGGCCAAGTACCTCGAGCTCACCGGCTCGCCGACGGGCTGGGACTGGGTGGCCCTGATCCACCGCGGCGACATCGCGGGCCTCGTCGGCATCGGCATCCTGGCGGGATGCTCGCTGCTGTGCCTCGCGGCGCTGATCCCGCTGTACCTGCGGCGCGGCGACAGGACGTTCGCGGTGCTGTGCGCGGCCGAGATCGCGGTCGTGCTGCTGGCCGCTTCGGGCTGGCTGGCCGGAGGGCACTGACGATGTCCGGGCCGTTCCGGCACCTGCTGCTGGCCACCGAGCACACCGAGCACGATCGCGGGGCGGAGGCGGTGGCCTTCGCGCTCGCGGCGCGCTGCCGCCTGCCGCTGGCCGCCGTGCTGCCGGTGGCCGGCAACCCCGAGCTCGAGATGGCCGCGCCGCAACTCGCCGCCGAGATCGATGCCGGGGCGGCGCGCCGGCGCGAGGGCCTGGAGAGCGCCGCCCGCGCCAGCGGCGTCGAGCTGGCGGTCCAGGTGCGCCACGGCGCCGAGCTCGCCGAGGAGATCGTGGCCGAGGCGCGCGAGCGCGGCACCGACCTGCTCGTCATCCGTCGCCGTGGCAAGCGCGGCCTGCTGGCCAACCTGCTGGTCGGGGAGATGGTCAGCCGCGTGCTGGCCGCGGCGCCGTGCAGCGTGCTCGTCGTGCCGCGCGACGCCGCGATGTGGCAGCGCGCGGTGATGGTGGGCATCGACCCGCAGCAACGCGACGCCTCGCTGCCAGCCGCGGCGGCGGCGGTGGCGCGCGAGTGCGGCGCCGCGCTGCATTTCGTGTGCGTCGCGGCGCGCGAAGGCGAGCGCGCCGCGGCCGGGCAGGCGCTGGCGCAGGCGGTGGCCGACAGCGGCCTCGGCGCGGGCGCGCCACCTCCGGCCGTGCACACCGAGGTCGTCGTCGGCGCGGCGCCGCCGACCCTCCTCGCCGCGGCTGCGGCCCGCGGCGCGGACCTGCTGGTCGTCGGCCGCTTCGCCCGCGGCGCGGCGCACGCGGGCGCGCGCACGCGCCTGGGTGCCGTCGCGCGCGAGGTGACGGGCCTCGCGACCTGCCCCGTGCTCGTGCACGTCCCGTCCGCTGCGGAGACCCCGAGATGAGCGATGCCCTCACCTACCTCGTCAAGGCGCGGCCCGACGCCGTCGGCCACTACTTCGCGTTCCTCAAGAACTGCGGCAAGCACCTCGACCCGAAGACGCGCAACCTCATCAGCCTGATCACCAAGGTGCACGCGCAGACCGAGCGCGGCTTCCGCCAGTACCTCGGCCGCGCGCTGCGCGAGGGGTGCACGCCCGCCGAGGTGCTCGATGCGCTGCTGATGGCCTTCCCGGCGCTCGGCCTGGCGAAGATCGTCTGGGCGGTGGACATCATTCTCGCGATGGACCTGCCCGGCTTCGACCCCGAGGCGCTGCAGGGCGCCACCGAGACCCGGTGGCACGACGTGATGGCCGTCGCCGACCTGCCGCCGGGCGAGAGCCGGCGCGTCGATTGCGACGGGCGCGGCCTCTTCGTGCACCACGCCGAAGGCGCCGGCGCGGCGGACGAGTGGCGCGTCTACGACAGCCGGTGCCCGCACCAGGTCACCAACATCCCGCATCTGGCACTGAAGGGCCACACGTTGACCTGCCCGAAACATGAGTGGGTCTTCGACGTGCGGTCCGGCGAGTGCATCGCCAAGGGCACGAGCCCGTTGAAGCGCTGGCCCAGCAAGGTCGACAACGGCCGCCTGCTGGCCTGCTGGTAGCCACCGGTAGCCACGGTCACCCCGCCCGGCCGCCCACCGCCAGCCCCCCACCCTCACCCCTGGAGAACCGCCCGAAACGGCGCGGATGGACGGCTTCGTCCGTCTGCAGCCGCCACCGCAGGTCCGACACCCCGAAGGAGACCCGATGAACCCCCTCACGACCCCGCCTCGCTCCCACCACCGCCCCCCCCGCCGCTCCACCGTCGCCGGTGCGTGCATCGCGCTCGCAGCGCAGTGCGCGCTCCTGGCCACGCCGGCCTGGGCCACCAACGGCTACTTCGCGCACGGCTATGGCCTCAAGGCCAAGGGCATGGGCGGCGCCTCGCTCGCGCTGTCGCAGGACAGCCTCGGCGGCGCCACCAACCCGGCCTCGATGGTGTGGGCCGGTGAGCGCGTCGACCTCGGCGTCGACGCCTTCAGCCCCAAGCGCGACGCCGAACGCAGCGGCGCCGGTTTCGCGACCCTCAATGGCCAGGTCGAGAGCGACAAGACGCTGTTCTGGGTGCCCGAGGCCGGCTTCAACCGCATGCTGGGTGCCAACCTGTCGGCAGGCCTCACGGTCTACGGCAACGGCGGCTTGAACACGGACTACCCGCAGGGGAACTTCAACTGCGGCGCCGGCCCGGCCAACATGCTTTGCGGCAGCGGCCGCCTCGGCGTCGATCTGTCGCAGCTGATCGTCGCGCCGACCGTGGCCTTCAAGGTGACGCCGACGCAGTCGCTCGGCGTGTCGCTGCTGCTCGGCTACCAGCGCTTCAAGGCCGAGGGCCTGCAGGCCTTCGACAACGCGCCGGGCTTCCCGCCGTTCACCGGCTCACCGGGCAGCGTCACGAACAACGGCTACGACAGCTCCACCGGCGTCGGCGTGCGCTTCGGCTGGCAAGGCAAGTTCGGCCCGTTCACCGCCGGCGCCGCCTACGCGCCGAAGATGAACATGAGCCGCTTCGACAAGTACAAGGGCCTGTTCGCCGGGCAGGGCGACTTCGACATCCCGTCGCACTACGGCGCCGGCATCGCCTTCCCGGTGATGCCGACGCTGACGGTGGCGCTGGATGCGATGCGCATCAACTACAGCGACGTGCCGGCGGTGCACAACCCGAGCTCCAACCAGGCCCCGCTCGGCGCCGACAACGGGCCGGGCTTCGGCTGGCAGGACATCAACGTCTACAAGCTCGGCCTGACGTGGCAGGCCACGCCGGCGCTGGTGCTGCGCGCCGGCTACAACCGTGGCGGCAATCCCATCGGGAGCGCCGACGTCAGCTTCAACATCCTCGCGCCCGGCGTGATGACCAACCACTACACCGCCGGCTTCACGTTCGCGGTTTCGCCGACCAACGAGATCACCGGCGCGCTGATGGTGGCGCCGCGCAGGACGGTCACCGGCTCGTCGTTCTTCAACGCCGTGCTCGGCCCGGGCGCCGGCGGCAACGAGACGATCGGCATGAAGCAGAGCTCGTTCGGCATCGCCTGGGGCCTGAAGTTCTAGGGGCGCGAGGTCGGCGGCGCGCAGGTCGGCAGCACCACCTCGAACTCCGCGCCGCCCGCCGCCCCGCTGGCGCGCGCGGCGAGGTGGCCGCCGTGCCGCTCGACGATGCCGTAGCTGATCGACAGGCCGAGCCCGGTGCCCTTGCCCACCGCCTTGGTCGTGAAGAAGGGGTCGAAGACGCGCGACAGATTCTCCGGCGGAATGCCCGGCCCGTTGTCGCGGAAGACCAGGTGCACGCGCTCGCCGGCGTCGGCGGTCTCGGGCTCGATCCGCTCCTCGATCCACAGCGTCGGCGGCCCGGGGCGCGCGGGCGTGCCGGTCGACGCTGCCGTCGTAGGGGCCGCGGCCGCCGGCGCCAATGACGCCGAGGACGCCGAAGACGCCGCGGACGATGCGACCGAGGCGGTCGGCGTCGTGGCCGTCGACGCCGCGTCGTACGCGTTCTGCACGAGGTTCATGAACACCTGCAGCAGCTGGCCGGCGCTGCCCATCACCCAGCACGGCGCCGCGCCGCGGCGGTGGTGCACCTCGAAGGCCGGCGCCGTGCCCTTGCGCACCCAGTGGATCGCGCGCTCGACGACGGCGTGGATGTCCACCGGCGCGCGCTCCTCGCGGTCCATCGCCGAGAAGCGCTTGAGGCCCGCCACGATGTCGGCGGTGCGCTGCGCGCCCTCCAGCGTGCCCTCCATCAGCGAGGGCAGGTCGGCGAGCGCTGCATCGATGCGCAGCTCCTTGCGCAGCGCCGCCAGTTCGCCGGCCGGCGCGCCGGCATGCAGCGCGCCGACGTAGCGGCCGAGCCGCTCGGTGTAGCGGCCGAGCGCGTGCACGTTGCCGAGCACGAAGCTGATCGGGTTGTTCAGCTCGTGCGCCACGCCGGCCACGAGGCGGCCGAGCGAGGCCATCTTCTCGCTGTGCAGCAGCTGCTGCTGCGTGCGCTTGAGCGCCTCGTGCGTCTCGCGCAGCTGGTGGTAGGCGCGCTTGAGTTCGCCCATCGGCCGGCCGACGAACACATGGCCGACGCGCCGGCCGGCGTTGTTCAGGCGCGGCGTGCAGTTGAAGTCCACCGGCACGCGCCGGCCCTCGCGGTCGAGCAGGTCCACTTCCAGCGTCGCGCCGTGGCGCGCGGCCACGGTGCCGGTGGCGGTCTTCAGGCGCTCGATGCTCACCTCGTCGGCCATCAGCCCGGCGAAGCGGCGGCCGCGCAGCTCTTCCTCGCCGAGGCCGACCAGCTCGCGCAGCGCGGCGTTCGTCTCCTCGATGCGGCCTTCCTGGTTGACGGCCACGAGCACGTCGCTCATCGCCGTGAGCAGGCTGAAGATGAACTGCTGCTGCTGCTCGAGCTCGGCGTTCTTCTCCTCCAGCGTCACCTCGTCGGCGAGCAGCTGCTGGTAGACCTCTTCCATCTTGTGGATGACGTCGAGCCACGTCGACTCGTCGACGCCCTCGATGCGCGTGGCGGGCAGGTGGCCCGGGTGCAGCGCGGGCAGGTGCCGCGGCGGCGCCGCGGCCTCCGGTCGGGCTGGCGTCTTGGCGCGCGGAGACCCGGGTTCCGGGCCCTGCACGTCGCTGGGTGCCGCGTCCGTTGCCGTGTCCCGCACCTCGTGCGGAACCTCGTGCGGGACCTCGCCCGACCCCTCGTGCGGCCTCCCGCCGGGGCGTGCGCCGGCCGCGTTCGCCGTCACGAAGGGTGCGCGAGACATCGCGGCTTCGACCTTCAATGCACCGTGCAGACCATGCACGGGTCGAACGAGCGCACCACGTGCTGCACGGCCACCGGCGTCGCCCCCTCCGTTTCGGCCGGCGTCACCGGCACGCCGACGAGCGCGGCCTCCAGCGCGCCGGGTGTGCCGGCGCCGTCGCGCGGCGAGAAGTTCCAGCTCGTCGGCGCGACGATCTGGTAGTTGGCGATGCGCCCGCGCTGCACGCTGACCCAGTGGCCGAGTGCGCCGCGCGCCGCTTCGGCGAGGCCGGCGCCGTGGCCTTCCTCGGGCAGCGACGTGGTGCGGTGGAAGGGCTCGCCGGGCCGCAGCGCGGCGAGCCAGCGCTCGGCCATCGGCGTGACGAGCGCCAGCTCCAGGAGCCGTGCCAGCACGCGCGCCGCGACGCCGGTGCCGCGCCGTGCCGCGAAGTCGCGCACCAGCGGATGGCCGTGCACGAGCTGCCGTGCCAGCGCGCCGGTCTCCACCACCCGGCCCGCGAGACGCGGCGCCTTGTTCCACGTGTAGGCGCCGGGCTTGTCGGCGTCGGGCACGGTGCGGCCCTCGCGCGGGTGGCGCGCGTCGGCGGCGTCGCCGGCCAGCCAGGCATGCGTGGCGTCCTCGGTGATGCGGTCCAGCGGCACGGCTTCGCGCGTGCCTGCGGCCAGCTCGAACACGCCGCGCTCGAAGGCGGGCCGGCCCTCCGCGTCGGCGAAGGCGCCATGGCTCAGGTAGCGGCCGGGTCCGGGGCCGAGCCGGTCCAGCCCCAGCTCGTCGGCGATGCGCAGGAAGAGGCGCAGGTCGCCGCGCTCCGCCTCGCGCGCGCGCCACGCGTCGAGTGCCGCGGCCGATTCGAGCGCGGCCACTTCCTCCAGCGGCGCGCCGAACACCGTCTCCTCGAGGAAGGCGCGAAACTCGCGCACGCGCGCGAGCAGCCGCAGCCGCTCGCTGGCGTCGACGGCGCGCGAGCTCCCGCCGGGCTGGATGCTGTGCGTGTGCGGCCACTTGCCGCCCAGCGTGCCCAGCAGCGTGAACCAGCGCGCACGGGCCGCGAGCGCCGCGCGCGCGTGCGTGCCCGCCAGCGCCGCGAAGCGCTGCTGCACCGTCTCGAACCAGGGCCGCGCGCGGTAGTCCTCGCGCGCGAAGTCGGGCATGAAGAAGAGGTAGAAGTGCGTCAGGTGGTCGGCCAGGTTCTCGCACGCGAGCATCACGTTCGTCGCGTGCACGCCGTTGGCCGGCGGCGCGGCGCCGGCGAGGTCGGCGAGCGCGCGCGCCGCCGCCACCGACTGCGAGACGGAGCAGATGCCGCAGATGCGCGGCACGATCACCAGCGCGTCGCGCGGGTCGCGCCCCGCGAGCATCGTCTCGAAGCCGCGGTACATCGGCGCCGTGACCTCGGCGCGCGCGACGTGGCCGTCGTGGATCGTCAGCCGCACCTCGAGGTCGCCCTCGACGCGGTTGAACGGGCCGACGACGAGGCGCGTGCCGGGCTCAGTGTCCATGCGCGGGTCGCCGAACTGATCGCCGATGGCTCAGCGACCGCCGCGGAGCCGGCTCTGCCGGGCCGCTGGCGGTGCCCCCCTGGGGGGGAGGCGCCGAAGGCGCTTCGGGGGGGGATGAGGACGTCACGTTCTGCGCGTCTTGCGGATCGCCGGTGTCACGACGACGTGGTCGGCGGTGGCGTTGCTCTTCACGCGCTTCGGCGTCGCGCTCTTCGACAACGACGCCAGCGCCACGAACCAGGCCTTGGGCATGTCGGTGGGCAGGCCGATCGGGATGCCGGCGAGCTTGGGCGTCTGGTCGAACGCGTGCCCCGGGTCCTGGAAGCCGGGCTCGGTGCAGCTGATGCACGCGTAGCCGCCGCGCGTGCACGAGCCCTCGCCGTTCCACGGCCGCACGTTGCAGTCGGCGTGCGCCTGCGTGCCCTTGCAGCCCATGTGCTCCATCAGGCAGCCGAGGTCCGAGGGCTGCTCGGCGCTGGCCTTGAACTCGTAGAACTCGTTGCGCGCGCAGCCGTGGTGGACGAGGTGGTCGGCGTAGAAGCGCGGCCGTCCGAGCGCGTCGAGGTCCTCGGCGCGCAGGCCGTCGGCGGCCAGCGCCATCAGCGTGTCGAGCACCCAGCCCGGGTGCGTGGGGCAGCCGGCGATGTTGATGACGGGCAGGCCGCCGCGCGCGCGGAAGTCGGCACCGAGCAGGCCGCCGGCATGCTCGTCCTCGTACTGCAGGCCGCAGGCCTCGGTGGCGTTGGCGCCGGTGGCGCTGACGCCGCCCCAGGCCGCGCAGCTGCCCACGGCGGCCACGTGCGTGGCCACGGCGGCCAGGCGCCGCACCCAGTGGATCATCGGCTCGCCGGTGCCGGCCAGCAGGTGGAAGCGGCCGGTGCCGTGCGGGCCGCGCAGCAGCGCCCCTTCGACGCACAGCACGTCCAGCCGCTCGCGGCCGGCGAGGCAGTCCTGCAGCACGGCGATCGACTCGGCGCCGCTTTGCAGCGACAGCGCCGGGTGCCACAAGAGCCGGATGCCGCCAGCGCGCAGCTGGCCGGCGAAGTCCGGCGTGTCGGCACACAAGAGTGACATCGTGCAGCCGCCGCAGCCGCCGCTTTGCAGCCAGAGCACGTTGATCATCGGGACCTCGTGGGGCAGGCGGGGCAGGTGGGGCGCATGGGTGTCAACTGGCGCGCGGCGATGCGCTCGGGCGATGCGTCGGCTGCCTGGGTCACGCTCAGTCGGAAGACGACGAACGACTCGAAGGGCCGGCCTCCGAAGACCGCGACGCTGCACCGCGCACCGCCTTCGACTCGATGCCGAAGCGCAGCAGCTTCGCGCGCAGCCCCACGCGCGAGAGCCCGAGCTCCTCGGCGGCGCGCGTCTTGTTCCAGCGCTGGCGCAGCATCACCTCGCGCAGCAGCATCGCCTCGATGGCGTCGAGCCGCTCCTGCAGCGTGCCCGTGCCCGGCAGGGATGGCGCGGCGGCTGCGTGCGCGGTGCCGGTGCGGCCCTTCAGCAGGCGCGGCGACAGCGCCGTGGCGGTGACGAGGAGCGCGTCGGCTCCCGCGGGTGCGTCCGACAGCGCCACCGCGCGGGCGATCTCGTTGCGCAGTTCGCGGATGTTGCCCGGCCACGGGTAGCCCATCAGCAGGGCGCGCGCGTCGTCGTCGAAGCGCGCCGCGCCCACGCCGAGCTCGCGGCACACGTCGGCGAGCAGCCGCTCGGCGATCGGCACCACGTCGCCCGGGCGCTCGCGCAGCGGCGGCATCGCGAGCGTGAAGGTGGCGATGCGGTAGTAGAGGTCCTCGCGGAAGCGGCCGGCGCGCATGTCAGCCTCGAGGTCGCGGTGCGTCGCGGCGATGACGCGCACGTCCACCGGCACGGCGCGCGCGCCGCCCACCGGACGCACCTCGCCTTCCTGCAGCACGCGCAGCAGCTTCACCTGGAAGAGCGGCGAGGTCTCGCCGATCTCGTCGAGGAAGATCGTGCCGCCGTGCGCGCGCTGGATGAGGCCGACGTGGTCGTCCACCGCGCCGGTGAAGGCGCCGCGCTTGTGGCCGAAGAGCTCGCTTTCCAGCAGTGTGTCGGGGATCGCAGCGCAGTTCTCGACGACGAAGGGCCCGCCCTGCCGCGGCGAGGCGTAGTGGATCGCGCGCGCCATCAGCTCCTTGCCGGTGCCGGATTCGCCGAGCACCAGCACCGAGAGGTCGTGCCGCGCGACGCGCGCCGCGAGCGCGCACAGCTCGTCCAGCGGGCTGCCCGGTGCGCGCACGATGCGGTCGAAGTCGAAGAGCTGGCGCGCCTGCGCGAGGCGCTGCCCCTTGCGCGCGCGCAGCGCCGCCGGGCCGTCGCGCAGGTCCATTTCCAGCCGGCGCAGCCCGCGGTGCAGCGTGCTCGCCTCGATGGCGCCGCGCACCGTTTCCAGCAGGTGGTCGGGCACCCAGGGCTTGAGCACGTACTGGTAGATGCCCGCGTCGTTGACGCCGGCGATGATGTCCTCGCTGTCGGCGTAGCCGGAGATGACGACGCGCACGACCTCGGGCCAGCGCTCGCGGGCTTCCTTGAGGAAGTCGACACCGCTCGTGCCCGGCATGCGCTGGTCGCACAGGATCACCGCCACCGCGTGCCGCTCGAGCAGGCCGCGCGCGGCGTCGGCGTCGCCGGCGCACAGCACGCGGAAGTCCTCCTCCAGCGTTCGGCGCATCGCCTCCTGCGAGCGCACCTCGTCGTCGACCACCAGCACGAGCGGCAGCGCCTCGTCGAGCGTGGCCGGTGCCTCGGCCGGCAGCGCGGCGGGCAGGCGGGACTCGGGGGCGTTCATGGCCGCGAGTGTGCAGGAGGCGGATCGTCGCCCGGCCCCGGCGCCGTCGCGGCGGCCCGGCCCGCGGGAGCCGCACGGCCGCCGCCGCCCGGTGCCCGGTGCAGTGCGATCTGCCGCGGCGTGCGTGCGTGCGGCTTGCGGTGCACGAAGTGATGCCGGGCGACGTGGTAGCTGGGGTCGAAGCCGTAGAAGTTGCGGCGCATCTCGGCCAGCTCCCCGGCGCGGTAGGCGGCGAGCGGCTTCGTGGCCTCGTCGGCAGCGCGGCGCGCCGCCTTGGCGGCGATGCGGTCGGCGAGCTCCGGGGCCGCGGCCAGCGCCAGCGCGCGCGCCCAGGTCTGGCGCTCGAAGGCTGCGTGAGGGTCGGCGCCGGGTGTCGGAGCCGCGGGCCCGGAGGGAAGAAGCGCGGCTGCCCCCATCGGGTCGGCCGTGTCGGACGTGCGGGCCATGGTGACCATGCCTGTCGCATGCGCTTCGTCGAGCGCTTGCACGCCCGTGGACGACAGCACCACATCCGCCAGCCCCGCGGCCAGCGCCGCGCGCGCCCCCATCGGCAGCCGCTCGCGCATCAGCGCCTCGGCGGCGGCGCGGCCGACGCGCCGCGGCAGCAGGTACGTCCAGTACTCGCTGCCGTAGAGGTTGCCCATGTTGCGGTAGTGCGGGTTCAGCACGACGCCTTCGCGCAGCCACACCTCGTCGGCGGCCAGCGCGAGGAAGCAGCCGCCGGCGCCGGCGTTGCCGCCGACCGCGCTCACCGTCAGGCGGTCGGTCGTCTGCAGCAGGGCCAGGCAGAGGTCGTCGATCGCCTCGATGGCGCGCATCGACGCGTCGGCGGCGCTGTCGCCGGCGCGCCCCTGCGCCGCCTCGATCTCGTGCAGGTGGATGCCGTTGCAGAAGAAGTCGCGGCTGCCTGCCAGCACGAGCACCTGCGTCGGGCGTTGCCGCACCTCGCGCAGCGCCGCGACGAGGCGCGCGGCCTGGCGCTCGGAGAGCGCGCCGCCGGCGAAGTCGAAGGCGAGCCGGCCGACGCGCGCGCCGGGTGCGCCGCGTTCCTCGTAGTGAAGCTCGTCCCACTCGGGGTCGGCCTCGCCCAGCCCTGCACCTTCGGCGGCGCTCTCACGCAGCAACGGCACCCCGAGCTCGGGCAGGCCGGCCGCCTCGGCGGCGAACGCGCGCACGGCCGGCAGCTTGACGGCGGCAGAAGCGCCGGCGGCATGCGTGCCCTCGCCACCGAGCGCCGGCCCCTCGCGCCGCACGTGGCCGATCCAGACGGCGCCGTCGCGCGTGCGCACGAGCAGCGCCGGGCCGCGCCGGGCCAGCACGGTGCCGGGCGCCGCCCACGCGAACGTGCCGACGCTTGCGCGAGCGGCCGGCGTCGACGGGTGCACGTCGTAGACGCGGCAAAGCTCGCCGAACAACTCGGCCACGGCGCCGGGGTGGCTGTCGGCGCTGCGGATGCGGCGCAGCACCTCTTCGGTGTCGTGCTGCACCCAGTGCACGGCGCGTTGCTCGCGCGTGACGAGCGGCTGCCAGCCGGAGCCCATGGCGGCGGCCTGCGCGGTGGACGAAGCGCCGGACAGGGACGGCTCGGGCGAGCCGGGCACCACCCGCGCGAGTGCCTCCATCACCGCCGGCACCGCGGCCTCGCAGACGCCGCGACGGTAGAGGCTCGCCTTCGTGATGCCCTCGGGCACGTCGAACGGCCGCCAGGCCCACACAGGCCCGGCATCGAACTCGCCGACCGCCTGCAGCACCGTCACGCCCCACTCGCGTCGCCCCTGCAGCAGCGCCCAGTCGAGCGCCGAAGGCCCGCGGTCGCCGGGCGGCCCGGGGTGTACGACGAGCGTCAGCCGCCGCGACCACACCGACTCCGGAATGCGCCGCTTGAGGAACGGCGCCAGCACCACGTCCGGGTTCCACAGCGCCACCGCCTCCTCGGTGACGGCATCCGCGATGTCGAGCTCCACCGACACCGCGTGCCCCGCCTCGCGCAGCGCGACGAAGAGCCGCTGCGCGAGGCCGTTGAAGGCATGCGTGAGCAGCAGGATTCTCATTCCCCCCCCGAAGCGCCTTCGGCGCCTCCCCCCCCAGGGGGGCACCGCCAGCGGCCCGGCGGAGCCGGTTCCGCGGCGGTCACCGGGCCGAGTGGTCAGCATATCCGCGGCAGCGGCTCGCCGGAGAGCCAGTCGACGACGCGCAGGCCGCCGAAGCGCGTGGCCATCTGCACGAAGCGATGCGGGTCCTCCGTGACCTCGCCGATGCGTGTGGCCTCGCGCGCGAGTGGGTGCTCGCGCATCGCGGCGAGCACCGCTTCGGCGTGCTCGGGGGCGACGATGGCGACGAGCTTGCCCTCGTTCGCGATGTACAGCGGGTCGAGCCCGAGCAGCTCGCACGCCGCCTCCACCTGCGGCCGCACGGGGATGGCCGCCTCCTCGAGCCGCATGCCCACGGCCGACTGGCGCGCGATCTCGTTCAGCGTCGTCGCGAGGCCGCCTCGGGTGGGATCGCGCAGCGTGCGCACGGCGCCTTCGGGCACCGCGGCGAGCATCGCGGCGACGAGGCCGTTGAGCGCCGCGGTGTCGCTCTCGATCGTCGTCTCGAAGGCGAGCGACTCGCGCAGCGAGAGGATCGCCACGCCGTGGTCGCCGATGGGCCCGGAAAGCAGCACCACGTCGCCCGGCCGCGCCTGCGCGCCGCCGATCTCGCGCCCGAGCGGCACGACGCCGACGCCCGTGGTGGCGATGAAGACGCCGTCGCCCTTGCCGCGTTCGACCACCTTGGTGTCGCCGGTGACGATGGCCACGCCCGCCTCGCGCGCCGCCGCGGCCATCGAATCGACGATGCGCTTCAGGTCCGCGAGCGCGAAACCCTCTTCCAGGATGAAGCTCGCCGCCAGGTAAAGCGGTCGTGCGCCCAGCATCGCCACGTCGTTGACGGTGCCGTGCACCGCGAGGCCGCCGATGTCGCCGCCGGGGAAGAAGAGCGGCGAGATCACGTGCCCGTCGGTGGCCATCACGAGCCGGTGCTCCGGAGGCACGTCGAGCAGCGCACCGTCGTTGCCCTGGCGCAGTGCCGGGTTGTCGAAGGCGCGCGCGAAGAGCTCCTCGACCAGTTGCGCGCCGGCGCGGCCGCCGGCGCCGTGGTTCATGTCGACGCGGCCGTGCTTCAGGTCGAGCGGGCGGATGTAGTCGGGCTTCTTCATCGCCAACGTTTCAGGCGGCGACAACCGCGATGTCGCGGAAGCGACCGTACGAGTAGTGCGCGGCGCAGGCGCCCTCGGAGGACACCATGCACGAGCCCATCGGGCTCTCCGGCGTGCAGACGGTGCCGAAGAGCTTGCAGTCGGTGGCCGCTTCACGCCGCGCAGGATGGCGCCGCACTCGCACTGCTTGTGGTCGGGCACGCCGCGGTACACGAGTCCGAAGCGCTGCTCGGCGTCGAACGCGGCATAGGCGGGGCGGATCCTGAGCGCGCTGTAGGGCACTTCACCGAGGCCGCGCCACTCGAAGCGCTCGCGCAGCTCGAACACCTCGGCCACCAGCGCCTGCGCGGTACGGTTGCCCTCGGCCGTGACGGCGCGCGCGAACTGGTTCTCCACCTCGGCGCGGCCGTCGTTGACCTGGCGCACCAGCATCAGGATGGCCTGCATCACGTCCAGCGGCTCGAAGCCGGCGATGACCACCGGCTTGCCGTATTCCTCGGCGAAGTGCTCGTAGGGCTGCGAGCCGATGACGATGCTCACGTGCGCCGGGCCGACGAAGCCGTCGATCGGCACGGTGCCGTACTCGCGCACCTCGGCCGATTCGAGGATGTGCGTGATGGCGCTGGGCGTCAGCACGTGGCAGCTGAGCACGCTGAAGTTGGCCAGGCCCTCCTCGGCCGCCTTGCGGATGACCAGCGCCGTGGGCGGCGTGGTCGTCTCGAAGCCGATGGCGAAGAACACGACCTCGCGCCCGGGGTTCTCGCGCGCCACCTTCAACGCATCGGCGGCCGAATAGACCATGCGGATGTCGGCGCCGCGCGCCTTGGCCTTCATCAGCGAGAGGCTCTCGGCGCCGACGCGGTTGGGCGCGACGGCGCGCGGCGCGTCGCCATGCGCGCCATGGTCGCCCTGCAGGTGCGCGGTGGCCGGCGAGGCCGGCACGCGCATCGTGTCGCCGTAGGTGCAGACGATCGCGCCACGGTCGAGCGCGAGGTGGATGGCCTGGTCGATGCGGCCGATCGGCAGTACGCACACCGGGCAGCCCGGGCCATGGATCATGCGCACGGCCTCGGGCAGCCACTCGGTGATGCCGTAGCGCGCGATGGCGTGCGTGTGGCCGCCGCAGAACTCCATGAAGGCGTAGCGCCGGCCCGGCTGCACCTCGGCGGCGATGCGCGCGGCCAGCACGCGCGCCTTGTCGCCGTCGCGGAACTCGTCGACGTACTTCATGCGGTGGTCTCCCGAGGGGCCGCGGGGCCGGCGGGCGCGGTGGGGGACGCGGCCGCAGCGAGCACATCGCGCTTCGCCACGGTGGCGGGCGCAACAGGGGTCGCCGATGCGGCGAGTGCCGCGCTGCCATCGCCTTCGGCCTCGGCCTGCGCCGCGGCCATCTCGGCGAAGAGCGCCAGCGTGCGCTCGGCCTCCTCGGGGTCGATGCGGCCGATGGCGTGGCCGACGTGCACGATGACGTAGTCGCCGGGCTGCGCATCGGGCACGAGCGCGATCGACACCGTCTTGCGCACGCCGCCGAGGTCGATCTGCGCCTCGTCGCCGTCGAGCAGCGCGACGACGCGGGCGGGCAGGGCCAGGCACATGGGTCAGGTCTCCTCGGCCAGGGCCGGTTCGGGGGTGGCGGGCGATGGGTCGGGCGCGCGCAGGCGCAGCGCGGCGGCCCAGGCCTGGCCGAGCGCGAGGCCGGCGTCGCCGACGCTCGCGGTGCGCGGGCGCCAGGGGCGCAGGCCCGCGGCGGCGAGGCCGTCTTCGATCTCGCTGCCGAGCAGGCGGTTGAAGAAGCAGCCGCCGCCGAGCGCGACCTCGCGCGTGCCGGCCTCGGCCGCAGCGCGGGCGGCAGCGGCGACGAGGCCCTGGGCGAGCGCAACGTGGAAGCGGGCGGCACCGTGGCCGCGCGAAGCGGCAATCGTTGCTCGGGCGCCCTCGCCGTCGCCCGTTCCGTCGCGCGCTACGTCGCCCATTGCGTCGCTCACGTCGCCCACTACGTCGAGCAGCGAGGCGACGAGCGGCACGAGGTCGAGCGTGCCCGGCGTCGTGTCGCGCAGCGCCCGCAGCCGGGCCGGGCCGCCTTGGCCGAGCCACGCCGCCGCGGCCGCCTCCAGCGCCTGCGCGGCCTCGGCCTCCGTGGCCTGGCGCGTCGAGAGTCCGAGCGCGCCGGCGGCGGCGTCGAACCAGCGGCCGGCGCTCGTCGTGCGCGGGCAATTCAGGTCGCGTGCGAGCATCGTCGCCACGCCGCGGGCGAGTGCGACGCCCACGCGGGGCGCCAGGCGCGGCTCGATCTCCCCGTTGCGGCCGGCGGCGTGCAACACCGCGGCCACCAGGCGCCACGGTTCGCGTGCCGCGATGTCGCCGCCGGGCAGCGCCAGCGGTGGCAGGTGCGCGGTGCGCGTGAAGGTGGCCCCGCGCACGCACAGCACCTCGCCGCCCCAGGCCGTGTGGTCGCTGCCGAGGCCGACGCCGTCGAGGGCCAGGCCGACGACGGGCGGTGCATCGGGCGCGCTGCCCCAGCCCTGTTCGGCCTGCACCACCGCGAGGTGTGCGTGGTGGTGCTGCACCGCCAGCGCCGGCACGCCCAGTCGAGCGGCCATCTCCAGGGCCAGGCGCGTGCTGAAGAAGTCCGGGTGCAGGTCGTGCGCGATGGCATCGATGGGCCCGTCGCCGGATCCCGTGCCGCTGCCGCTGGCGCTGCGCGCCGCCGCCACTTCCAGCAGCGCCTCGGCCGACCCGGCCAGCGCCGCGCAGGCGGCCGGCGTGCCGAGGTCGCCGTGCAGGGGCGACCACACGACCTCGTCGCCCACGAGGACGCAGGCGCGATTCTTCAGGAAGGCGCCGAGCGCGAGCACGCGCGCCGGCGCAGGGCGCGGCAGGCGGGTGGACTCGGTCGCGAAGGGGCTCATGGCGTTACGGGGCGGCAGCGTCGGCGTGGCTCGAAGGGGTGGCTCGCCGGCGTGGCTCGAAGTCCTGGCTCGAAGTCCTGGTTCGAGGGCGTGACCCGAGGCTGCTCAGGCCTCGAGCAGCCAGTCGATCCAGGCCGGCATGCCGACGCCGGAGCGCGACGAGACGAGCAGCACCTCGATGCCCGGGTTGACGCGGCGCGCGTAGTCGATGCACTTCGCGACGTCGAAATCCACGTGCGGCAGCAGGTCCACCTTGTGCAGGATCATCAGCCGCGCCGCGGCGAACATGTCCGGGTACTTCAGCGGCTTGTCCTCGCCCTCGGTCACCGAGAGGATTGCCACCTTCGCCGCCTCGCCCAGGTCCCACATCGCAGGGCAGACGAGGTTGCCGACGTTCTCGATGAAGAGCAGGCCGCCGGCGGGATGCCCGTCGCCATGCGTGTGGTCGTGCGCGTGGTCATGCGCGTGGTCGTGCGCGTGGTCATGCGCGTGGTCATGCGCGTGGTCGTGCGCGTGGTCGTGCGCGTGGCCGTGACCCTGCCCAGGGGGGTGACCGTGGTCATGCCCGTGCGCATGGTGCCCGCCCATCGCATGCATCGGCAGCCGCGCGAACGCCTCGGCGACCATCGGCGCATCGAGGTGGCAGCCCTTGCCGGTGTTGACCTGGATCGCCGGCGCGCCGGTGGCGCGGATGCGGTCGGCATCGTGGCTGGTCTGCTGGTCGCCTTCGATCACGCCGACCGGCAGCGCCGGCGCGCGCTCGCGCAGCGCGGCGATCGTCGCGCACAGCAGCGTCGTCTTGCCCGAGCCGGGGCTGGAGACGAGGTTGAGCGCACGGATGCCGTGGCTCGCGAAGTGCGCGCGGTTCATCGCCGCGATGCGGTTGTTCTCGCCGAGCACGTCGGCTTCGAGCTTGATGGCGCGCTCGGCGCTCATGCCGGGCACCGAGACGCGCGCGGCGCCGGCGCCGTAGTGCAGGTCGCCGGTGGCGGGATGCACGCTGGGCATGCTGACGGCATGCGCCGGCGCGGACTCGGGAGTGGCCGCACGGGCGGCGGAGCCGCTGGAGGCACGCGAGTCCGCCTCCACCGTGGCGGACCCCGGGGCATGACATCCGCAGACGACGCACATGACGTTCTCTCCGTTCGGTTCGTGGGTCAGGCCGTGGGCCGGCCGTCGTTCATCGGGTGGCCGGCCGGGCAGGGGCCGCCGGGCCGTACCCGGCCGTGCCGCGGAGCCCGGGCAGGCGCGCGCATCAGCCGGCCTCGGCTGCGTCGAGCACCACGAGATCGCGCACGCGCAGCTCGGTGCCCTCGGTGGGCTGCAATTGCCATCCGCCGCAGCGTGGGCACGCATCGGTGCGGCTCGCGATGGCCACCGTCTCGCAGCAGCGCATGCACCAGGCGCGGCCCGGCGGCTCGTCGATCTCGATCTCGGCGCCCTCGAGGCAGGTGCCCGGCGCGATGGCCTCGAGCGCGAAGCGCAGCGCACGCACCTCGATGCCGGCCAGGGCACCGGCTTCCAGCGTCAGCCGCCGCACGCGGGCGAAACGTTCGCGCTCGGCCGCCTCCTCGACGATGCGCAGCACGCCGCCGGCCAGGCTCATCTCATGCATCGGCGCGCTCCTGATCCCCGGTTTCCAGCCGCAGTTCGACGCAGGGATCGTAGGCAGCGGCGGTGGCCAGCAACTGCGCCATGTCAACGCCCGTCGCCGGGGCGCCTCCGGCGCACGCGACGAGCGCCTGCGCCGCGCTGCCCTCCGGGTGGAAGTTCCACTCGGTGGGCGCGAGCACCCGGTAGGCGGCGATGCGATCGTCGGCGTCGAGGCGTACCCAGTGCACCAGCAGGCCGCGCGCCATCTCGCACCACCCGAGGCCCTCGCGGAGGGGGGGCGTGCGGCGTTCGGTGTCGGCCGCCACCGTCTGCGGGCCCGACGTTGGCAGGTTCGGCGCCGACGTTGTCGAAACCGGCGAGAACCGGCCCTGGGCGAGCCACCACGCACCGTGGGTCGTCACCAGACGCGCCAGCTCGGCGATGCGCGCGGCATGGCGCAGCCACAGCGGCTGCATCGGCGCCGTCGCCGCCGTCGCCGCTGTCGTCGTGAGGCGCGGGTCGGCCAGACGGGTCCAGCACCCCGTCTCCGCCGGCAGGCTGCCTTCGGTGGGGGCGAGGGCGAAGGCCGGCTGCTGCCGCAGCGCGTCGGCCAGCGCCCGCAGGCCCGCCTCGCTCGCGGCCGCGCGCAGGGGCCGGCACGGTGCCGCCTGCTCGCCGAGCAGCCGGCGCACGGTGCCGAGCCAGCGCGCGGGCCACGTCTGCGCCGTCGCGACCCAGCGGTCGGCGTGGGATGCGGCGTCGGCGTCCCAGGCGGCGAGCCAGGCTTCGGCGTCGCGCTGCAGGACATGCGCCTCGATCCAGCGACGTGCAGCGGCCTCGGTGGCCGTGTCGCCGAGGTCGCTGGCGGTGCGCATGAACGGGGCGGCGGCCAGGTCGGCGGCGGCTGGGGCGGCCGTCGCGGCGGCGCCGGCCGCAAGCGCACGGGGCGCATCGAGCCAGAGCCGGCGCAGGTGCTCGCGCAGGGTGTCCAGGCGCAGCGCCTGGGCGTCGGCCGTCGCATCGGCGTTCGTATCGGCCGTTGCATCGGCCTGTGCGCTGTCGGCTCCCCCGGCGTCGCGCGGGCCCTGGCTGCCGAGGGTGCCGCCGATGCCGGCCAGCGTCGCTGTGCGCGGGGCGCCGCTCGCCGGGTTGCGCGCGGCCGCCAGCGCGTGTCGCGCCGCCAGGCGATGCGCCCCGCCGCACAGTGCATAGAGCCCTGGCAGCAGCGTCGGCGCCTGGTCGGCCGGGCGCCCGCGCAGCATCGGCCCGGCCCACTCGCCGCGCGTGGAGCGCAGGTGCCAGCGACCGTCGCGCTGTCGCACGAGGTGCAGGGCGGCGTCGAGCGGGGTGGCCATGGGCGATGGTTGGCGGGCTTGAAGGGCGCGGGTGCGCAGCGGGAGTGTGGCTCGGCGGCGGCCCGCCGGGTGAAGACGCGGCGGCGTCGGGGTCGCCCTGGCGGCGGGCGGCCGGTGTTGCCGGAGGCGGAGCGGGTGAAGGGGGTGCCGAAGGCGGAGAACCCGGCTCGGGGCGCTGGGGCGACGAGCGAGATCCCGGGGCCGGTGGCCGGAGCGGCGCGGTCCGAGTGCGAGCAGGGCGGGCGCCCCGAGGGGTTGCGGGCTCATGCGCCTCGCCCGAACAGGAAGGCGCGGCGCGGCGGCGCGGCGGGTCTCGACGGAGGCGGCAGCGACCCGGGCGCGGCCTCCGGCCGGGGCGCCTCGACGGCCGCATCCGGCCGCGCCGGCGGCTCGCGCAGCAGCCGCAGCACCTGCCGCGCCGTCTCCACCGCGGCGGCCTGGTCGGCAAACTCGAACATCGGCGAGAACAGCGAGCAGGCCTCGAAGTCGCCGAAGCCGGCTTCGTGCGCACCGATGAACTCGAAGATCTCGGGGCCGACCGCGCGGCGGCGCGTCTCGCCCACGCGCAGCGCGGCCGGTGGCGGCGCCGACGTGTCCCGCGTGCGCGGCAGCGGCAGCCACACGAGGTTCATGAACCACGGCGTGACGAGGGCGCCGAGGGCCCCCGCACCGTCGGCGTCGGGCGCGAAGTCGATGGCCGTCACAGCGAGCCCGGGGTGGCACAGCGCCACCCCGGCCATGCGCGTGGCGGCGATCTCGCGGTAGCGCTGCTCGAGCGCGCGCACGCGGGCGGCGAGGGGCGCGGCTTCGGGGCGCTCGATCGGGCCGGCATTCGGCGCGTTGACCGAACCGGGCTGCGCCGCGGCCAGCGCGGGCATCGGTTTCGCGGCAGCCGGCTCGGCCTGCGAATCGGCCTGCTCGGCGGCCCGTGGCGCCGGGTGAGCCGCGTGGCACCGCAGGTCGCGAACCGTCGAGGTCTCCACCGCCGGCTTCATCGTCCTAGCGCTCGCCGCCCACGACCATGAACTGCTCCGACGCGCCTTCGCACTGCGGGCAGGTCCAGTGCGCGGGCAGGTCGGCGAACGGCGTGCCGGGCGGCACCTGCCACACGGCGTCGCCCTCGGCCGGGTCGTAGCGGTACCAGCAGATCTTGCACTCCATGCGCGCGTCGGGCGCCAGGCGCGTGCGGTCGCCGAGGTAGCTGCCTTCGAACGTGGCCATGTCGGTCAGCCCGCTTGCACCCACTGCAGCACCTCGGCCACGCGCTCGGCGGAGTCTTCGAGGTCCTCCAGCGATGCGCAGGCCACCTCGGGCACGCGCGAGATCTCCAGCGTGTCGAGGATGATGCGGTCGGTGCTGTTGAAGTACGTCACGCGCCAGGTGCGCGGCAGGCGCGTGCTCGTGATGCGGCAGTTGCCGTAGCCGCGCGAGAGGATGACGACGCGGCCCTCGCCGACCTCGCGCGTCAGGTGCTGGCTGTCGCCGTCGGTCAGCGGCAGCAGCGAGAGGTTGATCACGTGCGGTGCGTCGCCCGGCTTCCACTGGCGGCGCTGGTCCTCGAGCTCGGCCAGCAGCGAGGGCGCGTTCATCACGTCGGCGGGCAGCGGCTCGGCGGCCGCTGCGGGGCCCGGGGCGGGACTTCTGGCGGAGCGCACGCCGTCCTCGGCCGCGGCGTCGAGCAGCGGCTGCGGCAGCGTGCCCACTTCCAGCCGGTCGCGCACGACCGCGCCGTCGGGCCCGAGGTGCAGCACGCGCCAGACGCCGGCGAAGACCGACTCCTGCACGCGCACGCGCGCGTCGGTGCGCTGCCCCGTGGCCTCCGGTGCGAAAGGCACGGCGGGCGGCGCGGCCGGTGCCACCTGCGCGATGCCCGCGGTGCCGAGCACCTGCGCGGCCACCTCGCCCTCGCCGAGCACCTGGTTGAGCAGGCGGCGCGCATCGGCATCGAGCCCGCCGAGATCGACCACGCGCGTGGGCACCGCGGCCGTGCCGCCGGCGACCAGCGAGCGCAGCGCGTCCAGCACCTGCTGCAGCGCGCGCACGCAGCCCGGGTGCGAGGCCAGCGCCTCGGGCTCGGGCAGCTGCGGCGGCTGGTAGGTGGACATGCCTTGCGGCATCGGCACGATGTCCGGCGCCTCGTCCTCGGGCTGCGAGCCGGGGCCGAGCAGGCTGACGACGGGGATCGGGAAAGGCGTGGTCGCGGGGCGGTTCATGGCGGGGCCTCGTGCTTTCGCGTGCTTGTTCGGGCGCTGGTTCGGGCGCGTGTTCGGGTGCTGGGGGTCAGTGGCACGCCGGGGCGGCCTGGATGGCGATGGTCGGCGCGGGCCGGCGGCCGGGTGTGCGCGTGCGCAGCCCGGCGGCCTCGCGCAGGTAGACGTCCCAGTCCTGCATGCCGCTCAGCGTGCCGAGGTAGCCGCCGTCGCGCAGGAAGACGATCGAGGGCCAGCGCTGCACGGCGTAGCGGCGCGCGAGCGCGTCCTCCACGTCGCGCGGCACGACGCCGACGCGCACCGGCCGGCCCGCGGGCGACCCGAGGGCAGCGAGCAGTTCGGGCAGCACGACGGCGACGTCGAGCGCCTCCGGGAAGCGCACCGGGTCGCCGCCGAAGAAGAGCACGGCCTCGCCGCCCTCCTGCTCGAAGGCCTCGATGTCGTCGGGCCGCACCTCGCGCCCGCCGGTGACGGCGAGCAGGCGGTCGATGAGCGGGTGGCGGGCCGGCACGGCGGCGCGGGCGGGCGCAGCGGTGTTGGCGGGGGCAGTGGCGGGCAAGGGGCTCGGCGCGGTCATCGTTCAGGGCCTTTCCAGCAGGGGTTCGGACGAGAGGTCGGGGAGGGCGTGGGCGGTGGCGACGTGGCCGCCGGCCAGTGCCGCGAGCTGCGCGGGCGACATCGCCGAAGGCAGCGCGAAGCCGGGGTCGGCGTCGGCCAGGTCGTCGGCGCCGGCCAGGCCCTGCTCCAGCAGGTCGAGCGCGGCGTGGATCTCGGCGGCGCGCTGCGGATCGAGCCGTTCGCGTGCCGCGCCCTGGTAGACGAGCACCCAGTCGCCCGGCTCGCAGCGGCCGACGAGGCGCAGGTCGACGTGCTCGACGCGGCCGCGGCCGCGGGCCAGCACGGGGGCTTCGTCGGGCGCGGCGTGCGCGCTGTCGTCGACGCGGAGCGCCCCGCCGTGCAGCGCGGACAGCACGGCCGCCGCTTCGGCGGCGTCGAGGATCTGCATGGGCCAGCCGACGCACATGGTTCGGTCCTTCGTGGGCTGCGGGGTGGGGTCGGGATGCCGGGGTCGCAGGTCGTGCCGTGCCGCGGGTGCCCTCAGGCGCCCTGCGGCATGAAGCGGTCGTCACCGACCCGGCAGGCCACGTCGGCGGCCGGGCGGCCGGCCTCGTAGACGCCGAGTGCGAGCTCGGGTGAGGTCACCGCTTCGTCGCTGTCGAGCGGCACGCTGCGCGGCTCCGGGGCACCACCCCACGCCGCGATGCGCTGCACGGCCAGCTGCACGGCCTCTTCGAGCGCCGCCTTCACGCTCGGGCGCAGACTGCCGCCGTAGTCCTCGAGCTCCTCGGGCTGGCAGCCGACGAGCAGCACACGCTCGGGGTAGCGGCCGGTCAGCTGCGCCAGCGCCAGCACCTCCTGGAAGCCGGTCTGGTGCAGACTCATCTTCTTGGCGCCGAGGAAGCGCGGCACCTCGGCGTCTTCCACCTGCTTCAGCGTGCCGGGCGCGAGGCCGTAGTCAATGGCGTCGAGGATGACGAGGCGCGAGCCCGCCTCGAGCTGCGGCAGCAGGTACAGGCCCTGCGTGCCGCCATCGACGAGGCGCACGTGCGGCGCGAACGTGTAGCGCGCCTGCAGCGCCTCGACGCAGCGCACGCCGAAGCCTTCGTCGGCCCACAAGAGGTTGCCGATGCCGAGCACGACGATCGGCGCGGGCGCTTCGCTGCCACCAGGAGCGTTACAGGGCGATTCGGGCGTGGCGGTGGGCATGAGGGGCTTCCTGCGGTGAATTGGTGGGGTGGGCGCCGCGTCAGGCGGCGCGCAGCCGCGGCGCGAACGCGCCGGCGGCGGGAGAGGCGGGGGAGGCGGGGCAGGCGGGGCAGGCGGATACGGCTTCGTCGTCGCGCCGCGCCCGCGGCGTGCCGCGCGCCTGGCGCCAGGCCTGGTGGCTGTCCCAGCCGGCCTGCAGCGCGAGCCACGCGTCCACGGGCCAGCCGAAGATCAGCGCGCAGCGGATGGCGGTGTCGGGCGTCATGCCGCGGTGGCCCTGGACCAGTTCGTTCAGGCGCCGGCGCGAGATGCCCAGGCGCCGCGCGGCCTCGACCTGCGTGAGGGCGAGCGGCCGCAGGAACTGGCGCTCGAGAAAGCGCCCGGGGTGCGTGGGCCGGCGCAGCGGCACTCCGGCCGGCGTGGCGCGGGGGGCCGCGGCACGCGAAGGCCGCGCGGGCCGCGACGGGCGCGGCGCGCCACCCTCGGCCATCACGTCGGGCGCCATCACGTCCCGCGGTCTCACGCCGTGCCCGTTCACGTTCGCCGACCTCAGTCCTTGAACGTGCGGTAGCCGGAGATCATGGTGCTGACCATGCTCTGCCGGCTCATGATGTCTTCGCGGATGGCCGCGTAGACGTGCAGGATCACGAACACGATCATCAGCCACATGCCCAGCCGGTGCAGGGAGTGCACCTGCTGCGACGAGCCGATGAGCGGGATCACCCACCCGAAGACCTGGTCCTGCCAGCTGCCCACGCCCGTGCCTTCGCTGTAGAGGGCGAAGCCGGTGAAGATCATGAAGATCGTCAGCAGCAGGTAGCCGAGCACCATCGCCAGCCGCGCCATCGGGTTGTGGCCGACGTACTGGTTCGGGCGGTCGCGCAGGAAGGCGTACCAGGCGAGCATCGAGCGCACCTCGCGCCAGTAGGCGGCGCGCGTGACGGGCAGCGTGAAGAGCTCGCGCGCGTGGTGGTTGCCCACCAGCGCCCAGTAGGCGCGCCCGAGCAGCCCGACGGCCAGCACGTAGCCGGCCGCGAAGTGCGCGAAGCGGATGTAGCCCATCACGTAGTAGTCCGACGCCTCGCCTGGCATGCTGGGCAGCGGCTGGCCGATGAAGTAGCCGGTGGCGGCGAGCACCGTGATGGCCAGCGCGTTGATCCAGTGCCACAGGCGCACCGGCGCCTCGTAGACGTAGATCGACTGCACGCGCGGCGCGGCCGCCACCGCCGCGTCGTCGCGGCCGGTGATGTCGGCCGACGCGTCGGCCGCGGAGCTGCCGGCCGGGCTCATCCCTCGGCCCCCTGGCGCTCCGGCCGCGCGGCGAGCGCACGGCGCATCGGCCCCGCCAGGCGGCGGCCGAGCCACGCGCTGGCGCGCAGCACGAAGGGCGATGCGGCGCCGATGACGATGAGGCCGAGCGCGATCAGCGCCAGGTGGTCGGGCTCGCGCAGCGCGTGCAGCAGGCCCTGGAAGGTGCTCAGGCCGTCGTGCCCGTGGCCGGTGTGGGCCAGCGCGACGGTGGTGGCGGTCATCGTCGTGGCGGCGGCTGCGGCACTGCGTACGCGGGCCACGCTCGCTCGAATGCGGGAAGTCATCGCTTGCCTCCTCAAGGGGTCGTTCAGATCGGCTGCACGGTCACCTGGGCCAGCTCCTGGCCGTCGGGCGACATCACGTGCGTCGAGCAGGCTAGGCACGGATCGAACGAGTGGATCGTGCGCAGGATCTCCAGCGGCTGGTCGGCCTTGGCCATCGGCGTGTTCATCAGGCTCGCCTCGAAGGCGCCGATCTGGCCCTTGGCGTCGCGCGGGCTGCCGTTCCAGGTGGTGGGCACCACGCACTGGTAGTTCTCGATCTTGCCGTCCTTGATCTTCACCCAGTGCCCGAGCGCGCCGCGCGGCGCCTCGGTGAAGCCGGCGCCCTTGCACTCGCGCGGCCAGGTGCTCGGCTCCCACTTCTCGACGTTGGCGGTGGCGGTGTTGCCGGCCTTGCAGTTGGCGACGAGCTGGTTGAGCTGCTCGAGCTGCAGGTCGGCGCAGTACAGGCTCTCGATGCAGCGCGCGGCCGTGCGGCCGAGCGTCGAGAAGAGCGCGGCCACCGGCACGTCGAGCTTCTTCAGCACGCCGTCGACCGTGTCCTTGATCCAGGGGAACTGCTTGGGCTGGAGGTAGCCCAGCACCATGCGCGACAGCGGCCCCACCTCCATCGCGTGGCCGCGCCAGCGCGGCGCCTTGATCCAGCTGTACTTGGCGCTCTCGTCGAGCGCCTCCCACTTCGTCTTCGTGCCCTTGTGGCCGGCGCCGAGCACGTAGCTCGGCTCGGTGACGCCGTCCCAGGGGTGCAGGCCCTTGGTCTCGTCGGCGTACTTGTACCAGCTGTGGCTCACGAACTCCTGCACCTGCTCGGGGTCCTTGATGTCCACGGCGTGGATCTTCGAGAGGTCGCCGTTGATGACGGCGCCGCGCGGCAGCAGCAGGCTCTCGGGGCTGTGGTCGTTGGCGCGCCGGGGCAGGTCGCCGTAGCTCAGCATGCTCTTGCCGGCGAGGCCGCCGCCGTGCAGCCAGTCCTTGTAGAACGAGCCGATGGCCAGCACGTCGGGCAGGTACACCTGCTCGTGGAACTCCTTCGTGCGCTCGCAGATGTAGCGCACCTGGTTCAGGCGCTCCATGTTGATCGCGCCCACGGCGCCGACCGAGTCGAGGTTGATCGGGCACGGCACGCCGCCCACGAGCCAGTTCGGGTGCGGGTTCTTGCCGCCGAAGATGGTGTGGATCTTCACCATCTCCTTCTGGAAGTCGAGCGCCTCCAGGTAGTGCGCCACCGCCATCAGGTTCGCCTCGGGCGGCAGCTTGTAGGCCGGGTTGCCCCAGTAGCCGTTGGCGAAAGGCCCGAGCTGCCCGCTCTCGACGAACTTGCGCAGCCGCGTCTGGATGTCGCGGAAGTAGCCGGGCGAGCTGAGCGGCCAGCTCGAGATGCTCTGCGCCAGCTCGCTCGTCCTCTTGGGGTCGGCCTTCAGCGTGCTGACGACGTCCACCCAGTCCAGCGCATGCAGGTGATAGAAGTGCACGAGGTGGTCGTGCACCTGCAGGTTCAGCTGCATGATGTTGCGGATGAGGTTCGCGTTGTCGGGGATCTGGATCCCCAGCGCGTCCTCGACCGCGCGCACGCTCGTGAGCGCGTGCGTGCCGGTGCACACGCCGCAGATGCGCTCGGTGAACGCCCACGCGTCGCGCGGGTCGCGGCCCTTGAGGATGATCTCCAGGCCGCGCCACATCGTGCCGGTGCTGACGGCGTTGCGGATGACGTTCTTGTCGTCGAGGTTGACCTCGACGCGCAGGTGGCCCTCGATGCGCGTGACGGGGTCCACCACGACGCGGCGGCCGGTGTTGTCGAGCTTGAAGCCCTGGGTCTCGTAGACAGCCATCGTGCTGCTCCTCTTCGCGTGGCCGGCCTCAGGCCTTGTCCTTCGTGGGTGCGGGTGCGGCAGCGGCGGCGCTGTTGCTGCCGCTGCTGCCACTGCTGGCCCGTTTGATGGCGCTCACCGCGGCGTGCGCGGCGACGGCGGCGCCCACCGTGCCGACGGCCGCCGTGCCCACGCGGTCGGCGTTGCTCTCGATGCCGAACTGGTGGATGTTGGTGAGGCGGTCGTAGAACGAGCCCTTGTCCCAGAAGCCGTCTTCGCTGCAGCCGATGCAGCCGTGGCCGCTGCCGATGGGGAAGCTGACGCCGCCGTTCCAGCGCGTCGTGCTGCACGCGTTGTAGGTGGTGGGGCCCTTGCAGCCGACCTTGTAGAGGCAGTAGCCCTTGCGCGCGCCCTCGTCGTCCCACTGCTCGACGAACTGGCCGGCGTCGAAGTGCGGCCGGCGGTAGCACTTGTCGTGGATGCGCTGGCCGTAGAACATCTTCGGCCGGCCCATGCGGTCGAGCTCGGGGATCTTGTCGAACGTGAGCATGAAGGTGACGATGGCCGTCATCACCTCGGCGATCGGCGGGCAGCCGGGCACCTTGATGATCGGCTTGTCGGTGATCACCTTGTGGATGGGCACCGCCTGCGTCGGGTTGGGCTTGGCCGCCTGCACGCAGCCCCAGCTCGCGCAGGCGCCCCAGGCGATGATGGCCTTGGCGTCGGCGGCGCATTCCTTCAGCTGCTCGAGGAACGAGCGGCCGCCGATGACGCAGAACATGCCGTCCTCGTTGAGCGCCGGGTTGCCCTCGACGGCGAGGATGTAGTTGCCCTTGTGCTTCTTGCGTGCCTCCTCGATGGCGCGCTCGGCGTCGTGGCCGGCGGCGGCCATCAGCACCTCGTTGTAGTCCAGCGAGATCATCGACAGCACCACGTCCTTGGCGAGCGGGTGGGCGCTGCGGATGAAGCTCTCGCTGCAGCAGGTGCACTCCAGGCCCGAGATCCACATCACCGGCGTGCGCGGCTTGGTCTCCATCGCGTGCGCGATCTGCGGCACGAACGAAGGCGCCAAACCCAGCGAGGTGGCGGTGAGCGAGCAGTACTTGAGGAAGCTGCGGCGCGAAATGCCGTGCCGGCGCATCACGTCGTAGAAGGTGTCGGCGCGGGAGCGGCTGCTGGCTCCTTCGCGGGCCTCGTCCCTCGTCGCGTTCAGCGTCTCGATCAACGTCTCGTTCATGGGCGCGTGTCTCCTCGTGCGGCCGGCAGGGGCCCGGGCGGCACGTCGGCGCGCCCGGGCGGTGCGGCCACGTACACAAGGGCCGTGCCGGAGACCGGGCCTCTTCGGGAAAGCACTGAGGAGGGGCGCGCCCGGGCCGTACCTCACGAGGGCGCGCGGTCGTGCGTGGATGTCGTCGCGGCGGGCCCGGCGCAGATCTCGCGCCGGGCGCTGGTCACGCGCTTTGCAGTGGCACTGTCAATCCGGCTGCGGCGCTGGCGCCGAGGCCGGCCCCGGCGCGGCCTCGGCGGTGCCGGCGCTCCCCGCCGCCGGGGCCGCGGCCGATCCGCCCGGCGCCGCTTGGCCGGCCGGGCCGGGCACGCCCGCCGTCTGCTGCGAGAGGAAGGCCTCGCCGTGCTCGATCAGGAAGTAGCGGAACGCCTCGGCGGCCGGTGACAGCACGCGCGAGCCGACGTGCACGACGTTCCAGGTGCGCATCACCGGCGTGCCGACGATGTCGAGCACGGCGAGCAGGCCGTGCCGCAGCTCGAGCGCGATGGTGTGCAGCGACAGGAACGACAGGCCCATGCCGGCGATCACCGCCTGCTTGATGGTCTCGTTGCTCGGCAGCTCCATCGCGACATGCGGCGCCACCCGGTGCGCGGCGAAGTAGCGCTCCATGGCCGCGCGCGTGCCCGAGCCGGCCTCCCGGGCGATCAGCGGGTACCGGGTCAGCACCTCGGCGGGCGCCTGCGCGGTGGTGGTCAGCGGGTGGCCCGCGGGGGCGACGAAGACGAGCGGGTGGGGGGCGAAGGCCTCGGCCCGCGTCGCCAGCTCCTTCGGCGGCCGGCCCATGATGGCGAGGTCGGCCTCGCCCGCGTTCATCAGTGCCACCAGTTCCTCGCGGTTGGCGGCCAGCTGCAGCCGCACCTCGACGCCGGGGTGCTCCTCGTGGAAGCGGGCGAGCATGTGGGGCACGAAGTACTTGGCCGTGTTGACCATGCCGATGGTCAGCCGCCCGTGCTCGACGCGCTTCAGCCGCGCCATCGCATCGTCGGCCTCCTTCAGCGCGGCGAGCAGCCGCTTGGCGTGCACCAGGAAGTACTCGCCGGCGGTGCTGAGCTGGACCGAGCGGCCCTGGCGGTCGAAGAGCGGCAGCCCGACCTGCGCCTCGAGCTCCTTCACCTGCATCGACACCGCCGGCGGTGTGAGGTGCAGCGCCTCGGCCGCCCGGGTCATGTTGCCGGTCTTGGCGACCTCCACGAACACCTGCAGCTGACGGAAGGTGACATTCACGGACTTCGTTAAGGCAAAGCTGAATACAGGGAACAGAAAGTCTGACTTCCTTTTAATGGTAGGGCTTTCTACATTGGACGCCAAGCCACCGATCCACCCCTCTTCCAGCCACCCAACCAGGAGCCCGCGGCCGTGAACAAACCCGTCGAGCCGAACGTCGTCGCCCAAGCCGGCATGAGCGAGATCCGCGACAAGAAGTCCCGCTACAGCGCCGGCGTCCTCAAGTACCGCCAGATGGGGTACTGGAACGCCGACTACGTGCCCAAGGACACCGACACGCTGTGCCTGTTCCGCATCACGCCGCAGGAGGGGGTCGACCCGATCGAGGCCGCCGCCGCCGTGGCCGGAGAGAGCAGCACCGCCACCTGGACGGTGGTGTGGACCGACCGCCTCACCGCCTGCGACAGCTACCGCGCCAAGGCCTACAAGGTCGAGCCGGTGCCGGGCCGCCCCGGCGAGTACTTCGCGTGGGTCGCCTACGACCTCATCCTCTTCGAGGAAGGGTCGATCGCCAACATGACGGCCAGCCTGATCGGCAACGTCTTCAGCTTCAAGCCGCTGAAGGCGGCCCGGCTGGAGGACATCCGTATCCCTGTGGCGTACGTGAAGACGTTCAAGGGGCCGCCGACCGGACTCGTCGTCGAGCGCGAGCGGCTGGACAAGTTCGGCCGCCCGCTGCTGGGCGCCACGACGAAGCCGAAGCTGGGCCTCAGCGGCCGCAACTACGGCCGCGTCATCTACGAGGGCCTGAAGGGCGGCCTCGACTTCATGAAGGACGACGAGAACATCAACTCGCAACCCTTCATGCACTGGCGCGACCGCTTCCTGTACGTGATGGACGGCGTGAACAAGGCGAGCGCGGCCACCGGCGAGGTGAAGGGCAGCTACCTGAACGTCACCGCCGCGACGATGGAAGACATGTACGAGCGTGCCGAGTTCGCCAAGGAGCTGGGCTCGGTCGTGATCATGGTCGACCTCGTGATCGGCTGGACGGCCATCCAGAGCATGGCCAACTGGTGCCGCAAGCACGACATGGTGATGCACATGCACCGCGCCGGCCACGGCACCTACACGCGGCAGAAGAACCACGGCGTGAGCTTCCGCGTGATGGCCAAGTGGCTGCGCCTGGCGGGCTGCGACCACCTGCACACCGGCACGGCCGTCGGCAAGCTCGAGGGCGACCCGCTCACCGTGCAGGGCTACTACAACGTCTGCCGCGACAGCTACACGAAGACCGACCTGCCGCGCGGCCTGTTCTTCGACATGGACTGGGCCGACACGAAGAAGGTGATGCCGGTGGCCAGCGGCGGCATCCACGCCGGCCAGATGCACCAGCTGATCGACCTCTTCGGCGACGACGTGATCCTGCAGTTCGGCGGCGGCACGATCGGCCACCCGGCGGGCATCCAGGCGGGCGCGGTGGCCAACCGCGTGGCGCTGGAGGCGATGGTCAAGGCGCGCAACGAGGGCCGCGACATCAAGAACGAGGGCCCGGAAATCCTCAAGGCCGCGGCCAGGTTCTGCACGCCGCTGGCGCAGGCGCTCGACACGTGGAAGGACGTGACCTTCAACTACACCAGCACCGACACGAGCGACTACGCCGTGACGCCGGCCGTGGCCTGATTGCTCAGGGAGAACACACCATGATGACCAACCCCACCGGCCGCCTCACGCAGGGCCAGTTCAGCTTCCTGCCCGACCTGACGGACGCCGAGATCTCGCTGCAGATCGAGTACGGCCTGAAGAAGGGCTACGCGTGGAGCGTCGAGTACACCGACGACCCGCATCCGCGCAACACCTACTGGGAGATGTACGGCATGCCGATGTTCGACCTGCAGGACGCCGCCGGCGTGCTGGCCGAGCTGAACGAGTGCCGCAAGACCTTCCCGAACCACTACATCCGGCTGATGGCCTTCGACAGCACGCGCGGCATCGAGAGCATCGCGATGAGCTTCATCGTCAACCGGCCGAAGAACGAGCCCGGATTCGGCCTCGCGCGCACCGAAGGGGCGGGCCGCACGATGCGCTACCGCATCAGCAGCTACGCCACCGACCGGCCCGAGGCGGAAAGGTACACGGGCTGAGGCCGCCGGCCCGGCCTTCGCGACCCAGCCCGACCCGCCGCTGCCGCCAGTTCCTCCACCCAACTCTGCTCAGGGATCCGCCATGTACCGCATCGCCCCCAGCATCCTCAGCGCCGACTTCGCGCGCCTCGGCGACGAGGTCAAGCGTGTCATCGCCGCCGGCGCCGACTGGATCCACTTCGACGTGATGGACAACCACTACGTGCCCAACCTGACCATCGGGCACGGCGTGGCGCAGGCGCTGAAGCCGCATCTGAAGCGCGCCGACGGCACGTCGGCGCTGCTGGACGTGCACCTGATGGTCGAGCCGGTCGATGCGCTGGCCGAGCGGTTTGCCGAGGCGGGCGCCGACCTCATCAGCTTCCACCCCGATGCCACCCGGCACGTCGACCGCACGCTGCAGCTCATCCGCGGCGCCGGCTGCAAGGCGGGCCTCGCCTTCAACCCGGCCGAGCCGCTGGACGTGCTGGAGTGGGTGATCGACAAGGTCGATCTGGTGCTGGTGATGAGCGTCAACCCCGGCTTCGGCGGCCAGAGCTTCATCGACAGCGCGCTGCGCAAGGTGGAGAAGGCGCGCGCGATCATCGAGCGCAGCGGCCGCGACATCCGGCTCGAGGTCGACGGCGGCATCAAGGTCGACAACATCCGGCGCGTCGCCGACGCCGGGGCCGACACCTTCGTCGCCGGCAGCGCGATCTTCGGCCAGAAGGACTACGCGGCCGTCATCGCGGCGATGCGCGGTGCGCTCGGCGAGCGTCGCGACACGCCGGCGCCGGCGCGCGAGGCGCTGGCCGCCTGAGGCCTGGATCGCCCCGAGAGACCTTTGCGGTCGAACACCCGGACCTGCGGACGCCGAGCCCGATGAACGCGCCCCTCTACTCCATCCCCGGTACCCGGGCGATGCCGTCGCAGCCGGCGGCCGGCGGGCCTGCCACGCCCGGGGCAGCGGCCGCGGGCGCGGCGGACGACACCGCGCGAGCCGACGCCCCGGGGGCGCCCGCGCGCACCGTCGGTGACGTGCTGCGCGAGAGCCAGGTCGAATCGGTGCTCGCCGAGCTCGACCGCGACCTCGTCGGCCTCGCGCCGGTGAAGCAGCGCATCCGCGACATCGCCGCGCTGCTCGTCATCGACAGGCTGCGCCTCGGGCTCGGCCTGCAGGCCCAGGCCCCGAGCCTGCACATGAGCTTCACCGGCAACCCGGGCACCGGCAAGACGACGGTGGCGCTGCGCATGGCCGAGATCCTGCACCGACTGGGCTACGTGCGGAAGGGCCACCTCGTCGCCGTGACGCGCGACGACCTCGTCGGCCAGTACATCGGCCACACGGCACCCAAGACGAAGGAGGTGCTGAAGAAGGCGATGGGTGGCGTGCTCTTCATCGACGAGGCGTACTACCTCTACCGGCCCGAGAACGAGCGCGATTACGGCCAGGAGGCCATCGAGATCCTGCTGCAGGTGATGGAGAACCAGCGCGACGACCTCGTCGTGATCCTCGCCGGCTACAAGGACCGCATGGACACCTTCTTCAAGAGCAACCCGGGCATGAGCAGCCGCATCGCCCACCACCTCGACTTCCCGGACTACGCGCAGGGCGAGCTGATGGCGATCGCCGATCGCATGCTGGCCGGCATGGCCTACCGGTTCACGCCCGGGGCGCGGCAGGCGTTCGACGACTACCTCGCGCGGCGAATGACCCAGCCGCACTTCGCCAACGCGCGCAGCGTGCGCAACGCGCTCGACCGCGCCCGCCTGCGCCAGGCGAGCCGCCTCTTCGCCGAGCGCGACCGCGTGCTCGACGAGGCAGCGCTCACGACGCTGGAAGAAGGCGACATCCGCGCCAGCCGCGTGTTCATGAACTGAACCTCTCCGTCCTCCATCTCCGCCTCACACCCGAAAGCCTGCCATGCCGCTCTCCGGCCGCTGGACCCTCACCCGCTACCTGATCGAGGAGCGCCGCCGCTTCCCGGGCGCCAGCGGCGACTTCAACGCGCTGCTGCTCGACGTGGCGATGGCCTGCAAGGCCATCGCGCGCATCGTCGCGTTCGGCACGCTGGCCGACACGGTCGGCGCGAGCCTGCCGGGCGGCCCGAACGGCGCTCCGCTCGGAGGCGAGGTCAACGTGCAGGGGGAGGTGCAGAAGCCGCTGGACGTGCTGTCCAACGAGATCTTCATCCGCATGAACGAGTGGAACGGCCACCTGGCCGGGCTCGCCAGCGAGGAGATGGAGGCGCCCAAGCAGATCCCGGCGAGCTACCCGCGCGGCAAGTACCTGCTCGTCTTCGACCCGCTGGACGGCAGCAGCAACATCGACGTCAACGTCTCGGTCGGCAGCATCTTCTCGATCCTGCGCGCGCCGCAGGAGGTCATCGACAGCGGCCGCGACGTGACCGAGGCCGACTTCCTGCAGCCCGGTGCCGCGCAGGTGGCCGCCGGTTACGCGATCTACGGCCCGACGACGATGCTGGTGCTCAGCGTCGGCAACGGCGTCGCCGGGTTCACGCTGAACCCGAACCTCGGCGAGTTCGTGCTCTCGCACCCGCACATCCAGGTGCCCGAGGAGACGCAGGAGTTCGCGATCAACACCAGCAACAGCCGCTTCTGGGAGCCGCCCGTGAAGCGCTACGTCGACGAGTGCCTCGCCGGCAAGACCGGCCCGCGCGGCAAGGACTTCAACATGCGCTGGATCGCCAGCATGGTGGCCGAGGCGCATCGCATCCTGATGCGCGGCGGCGTTTTCATGTACCCGCGCGACACGAAGGACCCCTCCAGGCCGGGCCGGCTGCGGTTGCTGTACGAGGCCAACCCGATGGGCTTCATCGTCGAGCAGGCCGGCGGGCGCGCGAGCACCGGCCGCCAGCCGATCCTCGGCGTCAAGCCGGGCTCGCTGCACCAGCGCATCGGCTTCGTGTTCGGCAGCAAGTCGGAGGTCGAGCGCATCGAGCGCTACCACCACGAACCGGTGCCCTCGGAGGCCCCGGCGCCGCTGTTCGCACCCCGCAGCCTGTTCAGAGACTGAGCCCTCCCGGCCCCACCCCGCCATGTCGCAGAAGCACCCGATCATCGCCATCACCGGCAGCTCCGGCGCCGGCACCTCGTCGGTCACGCGCACCTTCGAGAACATCTTCCGCCGCGAGGGCGTGAAGGCCGCCGTCATCGAAGGCGACAGCTTCCACCGCTACGACCGCAAGGAGATGCGCGCCCGCCAGGCCGAGGCCGAGAAGCAGGGCGACAAGCACTTCAGCCACTTCAGCGCCGCCAACAACCTCTTCCCGGAGCTCGAGCAGCTGTTCCGCAGCTACAGCGAGAACGGCACCGGCCGGCGCCGCAAGTACCTGCACGACCCCGTGGAGGCCGCGCCCTACAAGCAGGAGCCCGGCACCTTCACGCCCTGGGAAGAGCTGCCTGGCGGCACCGACATGCTCTTCTACGAGGGCCTGCACGGCGCCGTCGTCACGCCCGAGGTGAACATCGCGAAGTACCCCGACCTGCTGATCGGCGTGGTGCCGGTGATCAACCTGGAGTGGATCCAGAAGCTGTGGCGCGACAAGCACGTGCGCGGCTACACGACCGAGGCGGTGACCGACACCATCCTGCGCCGCATGCCCGACTACGTGAACGTGATCGTGCCGCAGTTCCAGCACACGCACGTCAACTTCCAGCGCGTGCCGGTGGTGGACACGAGCGACCCCTTCATCGCGCGCGACATCCCGAGCCCCGACGAGAGCGTGTGCGTGATCCGCTTCGCCAACCCGAAGGGCATCGACTTCCCCTACCTGCTGAACATGATCCACAACTCGTGGATGAGCCGCGCCAACACCATCGTCGTGCCGGGCGGCAAGATGGAGCTGGCGATGCAGCTGATCTTCACGCCGTTCATCTGGCGGATGATGGAGCGGCGCAAGGCCGCGCTGGGAGCGCTGTGAAATGAAGCCCCCACGCTCTCCTCGTTCGCTGCCCCCCGCGGGGGCGCACAGGGCCCTTCGGGCGGCCGGGCGGGCCCTGTGATGGCCTCCACTTCCAGCGACCGCGTCATCCGCGCCGACAACGGCGTCTTCGACGCGAGGGCCAACGCGCTGCGCGCGCTGGCGATGGACGCCGTGCAGAAGGCCAACTCCGGCCACCCCGGCGCGCCGATGGGTATGGCGGAGATGGCGGTGGCGCTGTGGGCCGGCCCGCTGCGCCACAACCCGCGCAACCCGCGCTGGCCCGACCGCGACCGCTTCGTGCTGAGCAACGGCCACGCGTCGATGCTGCTCTACGCCTTGCTGCACCTCACCGGCTACGACCTGCCGATGAGCGAGCTGCAGCGCTTCCGCCAGCTGCACAGCAAGACGCCGGGCCACCCGGAGGTGGGCATCACGCCGGGCGTCGAGACGACCACCGGCCCGCTCGGCCAGGGCCTGGCCAACGCGGTGGGCATGGCGCTGGCCGAGAAGCTGCTCGGCGACGCCTTCAACCGCCCGGGGCACACGGTCGTCGACCACCACACCTACGTCTTCCTGGGCGACGGCTGCCTGATGGAGGGTGTCAGCCACGAGGCGTGCTCGCTGGCCGGCGCGCTGCGCCTGTCCAAGCTCGTGGCGCTGTACGACGACAACGGGATCTCGATCGACGGTGCCGTGCAGCACTGGTTCACCGACGACACGCCGGCGCGCTTCCGCGCCTACGGGTGGGACGTCATCGGGCCGATCGACGGGCACGACGTGGTGGCGGTCGGCGACGCCATCGCGAAGGCCCGTTCGGGCGAGCGGCCCACCCTCGTCGTCTGTCGCACCACCATCGGCCGCGGCTCGCCGCAGCGCGAAGGCTCGGCCAAGTCGCACGGCGAGCCGCTCGGCGCCGACGAGGTCCGCGCCACGCGCGAGCGCATCGGCTGGCAGGCGCCGGCCTTCGAGGTGCCCGAGGCGATCCGTGCCGGATGGGACGCGCGCGAGCGTGGCGCGGCGCTGGAAGCGGACTGGCGCCTTCGCTTCGAGGCCTATCGGACGGCGCACCCGGCGCTGGCGGCCGAGTTCGAGCGCCGCATCGCGGGCGAGCTGCCCGACGACTTCGCCGCCACCGCGGCGGCGGCGCTTGCCAAGGCCGCGGCCGCCACCGACGCCGTGGCCACGCGCAAGGCCTCGCAGCAGGCGCTGTCGGCGCTCGCGCCGCAGGTGCCGGAACTGCTGGGCGGCAGCGCCGACCTCACCGGCTCGAACCTCACCGACTTTCCGGGCTGCGGCGCCGTGCGCGGTGGCGAGGCCGGCGGGCGGCACGTCAACTACGGCGTGCGCGAGTTCGGCATGGCCGCCGTGATGAACGGGCTGGCGCTGCACGGCGGCTTCATTCCCTACGGCGGTACCTTCCTGACGTTCAGCGACTACGCGCGCAACGCTCTGCGCATGGCGGCGCTGATGAAGCAGCGCGTGGTGCACGTGTTCACGCACGACTCGGTCGGCCTCGGCGAAGACGGTCCGACCCACCAGCCGGTGGAACACGCGGCCAGCCTGCGCCTGATCCCGCACCTGGACGTGTGGCGTCCCTGCGATGCCGCCGAGACGACGGCCGCGTGGGTGCACGCGCTGCGCGAAGCGGCCCGCCCGAGCGCGCTGCTCCTGTCGCGGCAGGGCCTGCCGCCGCAGCGGCGGACGGCGGAGCAGCTCGAGCAGGTGTCACGCGGGGGCTATGTGCTTTCCGACCGGCCGCAACCGGTGGCGGTGCTGCTGGCCACCGGCTCCGAGGTGCAGCTGGCGATGCAGGCGCAGGCGCTGCTGGACGCCGAGGGGCTCGCGGTGCGCGTGGTCTCGCTGCCCTGCACGACGCTGTTCGACCGCCAGCCGGCCGCCTGGAAGGCCGAGGTGCTCGGCCGCGGCGTGCCCCGCATCGGCGTCGAAGCGGGGGTCACCGCCTGGTGGGGCCAGTACGGCTGCGTGGCCGCGCTCGGCGTGGACGGCTTCGGCGAGTCGGCGCCCGGCCCGCAGGTCTTCGCGCACTTCGGCCTCGATGCCTCGCGCCTGGCGGCACTCGTGCGCGCGCACGCCGGGGCGAGCGCGGCCGCCACGGCGGCCGTGGCGCCGTAGCCGTCATGGGCTGGGATCTCGTCAGCTTCGACCTCGACGGCACGCTCGTCGACACGGCCTCGGAGATCGCCGAGGCGGCGAACCGGGCGCTGGAGTCGCACGGCATCGCGCGGCGGCCGGCCGAGGAGGTGAAGCTGCTGATCGGCGGCGGCACGCGCGAACTGATGCTGAAGCTGCTCGCGCGCGTGCTGCTGGCGACGCCCGGGCTGGCCGACCGGGTGCGGCCCGAGCGCGTGCTCGCGAGCATGGACGAGCACTACGCGATCACGACCGGGACCACCGGCGTGCCCTACCCCGGGGCGCTGGCGGCCCTGCTGGCGCTGAAGCGCGCCGGCGTGCGGCTGGCCTGCGTCACGAACAAGGAGTCGCGGCATGCCGAGCGCGTGCTGCGTTCGCAGGGCCTGGAGCGTGTCTTCGACCTCGTGCTCGGCGGCGACACGCTGCCGGTGAAGAAGCCGGACGCGGGCGTGCTGCGCCACGTGATGCGCCACTTCCATGTCGCCGCCGACCGCACCGCGCATGTCGGCGACTCGCGCGTCGACGTCGAGGCGGCACGCGCCGCCGGCGTGGCTGCCTGGGCCGTGCCCTATGGATACAACGCCGGCGAACCGATCGACACGGCGCGTCCCGACCACATCTTCGGTTCGCTCGGCGAGGTCGCGGGACATGTCCTCGCGGCCCGACCCGCCGACGCGCCCGTCAACCGTTTCACGACCTTCGCTCACCCATGACCATCAAAGTCGGCATCAACGGCTTCGGCCGCATCGGGCGCATGGTGTTCCGTGCCGCCGTGCAGAACTTCGCCAGCGACATCGAGATCGTCGGCATCAACGACCTGCTGGAGCCGG
>Ga0073934_10001037_pt1 | contig 71056 bp, 55 predicted proteins | sample LarsenN4metaG_FD_76834 | JGI IMG/M metagenome (GOLD analysis project Ga0073934, IMG submission 76834) | Hot spring sediment bacterial and archeal communities from British Columbia, Canada, to study Microbial Dark Matter (Phase II) - Larsen... ...
CGCTAACCTCTCTGCTGCCAGGCTCTCGGCCTTCTTCTTCACAGGCGTAGATTTTATAGGCTCGCTGGCAAAGGCCGTGGTGGTGGGGGTAGGAGGCTGGCTGGTCCTTGGTAACATGTTAACGGCGGGGACGCTGGTGGCCTTCGTCCTCTACATTGATCGCCTCTTCGAGCCGATCCGTGAGCTGGCCCAACGCTACAACATCTTCCAGGCAACGATGGCCTCCTCAGAACGTATCTTCGCCCTGCTCGACCTCAAACCTGATATCGCGGACGCGCCGAATGCCAGATGGCTCCCGCCTATTGAGGGTCGTGTGGACTTCGATAACGTATACTTCAGCTACAACGACGGAGAAGAAGTGCTGCGCGGGATTACCCTGCATGCCAGGCCCGGGGAAAAAGTTGCCTTGGTGGGGGAAACAGGAGCTGGGAAAAGTACCTTGATCCGGCTGCTCGCCCGTTTCTCCGATCCGACCCGGGGCGCGGTGAGGGTAGATGGGTACGACCTCCGAGAGGTGGTCCAGGCCAGCCTGCGCAGACAACTGGGCATCGTCTTGCAGGATACCTTCCTCTTCGGCGGCTCCATCGCCGACAATATCCGCTACGGTCGCCTCGACGCGACCCAGGAGGAGGTAGAAGCCGCCGCGAAAGGGGTAGGCGCCCATGCTTTCATCTCCAATCTGCCGGAGGGCTACGAGACCCGAGTAGGTGAAAACGGAGTGAGCTTGAGCGTAGGCCAGCGGCAAATCCTCTCCCTCGCCCGCGCGCTCCTCGCCGACCCACGCCTCCTCATCCTCGACGAGGCAACTAACAGCGTAGATGTAACGACGGAAAAGCAGATCCAAAAAGCGCTAGATACGTTGATGCGCGGTCGCACCAGCTTTATCATCGCGCACCGCCTCAGTACCATCACGTCCGCGGACAAGATCGTGGTGCTGGATCAAGGGCTCATCGTCGAGACAGGAACCCATGAGGAGCTCCTAAAAAAGAAGGGCCGTTATTTCAATCTGTATACGATGCAATGGAAGGAGGGCCGCCCTAACCCCTCCCCCTTTCAAGGGTCTGCTTTTGGAACCTAGCCCCTCCGACCCCCCTACGTACCCGGTTAAAAACAAAACGACCCGGACTAACTCGTTCCCAGGCTGAAGCCTAGGAATGCCTGCCGGGAGGCTCTGCCTCCCCTCCTTGCACATCGAGGCAGCGCCTCTAAATAAGCATTCCCAGGCTTCAGCCTGGGAACGAGGAAATAGGGGATTTCCCCCTTATCCTGGTACGTAGGGGAGTCGGAGGGGTTAGGTCTAAAAAAATACCCTTAAAAGCCTCCCCTCTCTCAAAGCGTGGGAGAAGGGAAGGGGGAGGGCAAGCAAGTAATAAAATTTTAAAGTGAAACCGCTGAACCAAAGACATATACTATAAGTAATCATTTTCAATCGTCCCTCCGGGACTAGTCCTTTGTAAAGTTAAACTTGATGAATCCTTCAAAGCTCCAGGAGGAACGACCGGTTCGTAGCCAAAGTTAACCCCAACAAACCTCCAAGCTCCCTTAGGAGCGACCGGTTTGTAACCGATGAAACCGGTCGCTCCTTCCGGAGCTTCTAAGACGGGATCCCTGTTTGGCTATCCACAGATCCCCCCTCCCGGGGTTTTTAAGGGGGAGGAAAACGAACTTTACAAAGGACTAGATCAGGACTTAATTCTTAGATTGATGAAAGGGCTTTATATCAGGTTAACGCTCTGAAAGGGGCTTTGGCAGAATAACTACCTTAAGCAGTCCAGGTGGTTACCCTACCTATTTGATTGCAGCCTGGTATCTCATGTTATGAGAAGGAGCCGCTATGAAACGAAAAAAGACGGGAGCCCGGGTAGGGTCATGGGCTACATGGGTTATCGAAATAATAGGACTGATCATCTTCATTGGAAATCAGGAGGCACAAACTATGGAACCAAAAACTGAGAAACGGGCTAATCGGCTCATACATGAGAAAAGCCCTTATTTACTCCAGCACGCCTACAATCCTGTAGACTGGTATCCCTGGGGAGAAGAGGCGTTTGAGAAGGCGCGCCGGGAAGATAAACCGATCTTTTTGTCCATCGGCTATTCGACCTGCCATTGGTGCCATGTCATGGAGCACGAGTCTTTTGAAGATCCCGAGGTCGCTCAATTAATGAATGAGACCTTCGTTTCTATCAAGGTAGATCGGGAGGAGCGGCCCGACATAGATAATATCTATATGACCGTCTGTCAGATGCTGACGGGCAGCGGGGGGTGGCCGCTTACCATTCTTATGACGCCCGATAAAAAACCTTTCTTTGCCGGGACTTACTTTCCGAAGGAGAGTCGTTTTGGGCGGATTGGGATGTTAGACCTGGCGCCGCGGATCCAAGAAATCTGGACCACACGGCGGGACGAAGTCTTAAACTCGGCCAATCAAATTATCTCTGCCCTCCAACAGACGGCGGAGAGTACGCAAGGGGAAGAATTGGGTCTACCTATCCTGAAGGCGGCTTACGAACAGATTGCCAGGCGTTTTGACAGGTCCTACGGTGGGTTCGGCAATGCCCCAAAGTTTCCGACTCCCCATAATTTTCTTTTCTTGCTCCGCTACTGGAAGCGTACGGGGGATGGAGCGGCGTTGGAGATGGTGGAAAAAACCCTTCAAGCCATGCGACGGGGCGGAATTTATGATCATGTGGGATTTGGATTTCATCGATATTCGACCGACCGCGAATGGCTCCTACCGCACTTTGAAAAGATGCTGTACGACCAGGCCATGTTGGCCATGGCGTACACGGAGGCTTATCAAGCGACCGGAAAAGAGGACTACGCGCAGACAGCCCGGGAAATATTTACCTATGTGTTGCGGGATATGGCCGCGCCCACAGGGGGATTTTACTCTGCGGAGGATGCGGATAGCGAAGGGGTAGAAGGAAAGTTTTACGTCTGGACCCTGGACGAAATCCGGCAGGTGCTCGATAAGGAAGAGGCGGATTTAGTCATCAGGGTCTTTCATATACAGAGGGGAGGGAATTTCACAGAGGAGGCTACCGGACGCAGCACAGGGGCCAACATCTTGCATCTGAAAACACCGCTCTCAGAAGTCGCCAGCGACTTAAAGATGGCGAGGGAGGACCTTCAAAGGCGTCTGGAGGGGGCCCGGCAGAAACTCTTTGCGGTTCGTGAAAGGCGGGTTCACCCCGGTAAAGACGATAAAATTTTAACGGATTGGAACGGTCTTATGATTGCTGCGCTTGCAAAGGGAGCCCAAGCCCTGGATGAGCCTGAGTACGCGGAAGCCGCCAGGCGCGCCGCCGATTTTATCCTTAAGACGATGCGCACCCCTGATGGCCGATTGCTCCATCGCTACCGGGAAGGTCAGGCCGCCCTATCGGCCCACGTGGATGATTATGCGTTCCTGATCTGGGGATTGCTGGAGCTCTACGAGGCAACCTTCGAGGTCCGCGATCTCCAAATGGCCTTAAATCTGAACGAGGATTTGCTCAAACACTTTTGGGACGAGAGGGGCGGGGGCTTCTATTTCACGGCAGATGACAGCGAGGAACTCCTGGTTCGTCCCAAGGAGAGCTACGACGGCGCTGTTCCTTCGGGTAACTCCGTAGCCATGTTGAATTTGCTACGCCTGGGACGCATCACGGCCAGGCCTGAGCTCGAAGAAAAAGCGGCGAGGATCGGGCGCGCCTTTTCTGCCGGCATCCAACAAGCCCCGGTGGCCCATACCCTCCTCCTGATGGCCGTGGACTTCGCGATAGGGCCTTCTTACGAAGTGGTCATCGTCGGTAATCCACAGGCGGAGGACACGCGGGCTATGTTAAAAACGCTCAGAGCACAATTTATACCCAACAAGGTCGTGCTTCTCCGGCCCGGCGACCAAGAAATGCCCGAGATTACCCGCCTTGCCGAATTTACCAAAAATCAGATGAGCCTCAACGGGAAAGCTACGGCTTACGTCTGCTTGAATTACCAGTGCCAACTTCCAACGATAGATATCCCTAAAATGCTGGAATTATTGGGTGCGAAAAGGTAGGCCGCTGAACCGACCTTGTTAAATGGCGCCTGATCGGGTAAAATCGTTACTTAGGCTGGACCTGACATTAGGGAACTTTCTCCCCTTCCCTCCCAGGGAAGGGGAGCCAGAGGCCTACGCGCCAGGCTAAGGGGGAAGTCCCCTATTTCCTCGTTCTCCTCGTTCCCAGGCTCTGCCTGGGAACACATGCTGGGAGGCTCTGCCTCCCCTCCTTGGACATCGAGGCAGAGCCTCTAGATGGGCATTCCCAGGCAGAGCCTGGGAACGAGTGAACTTCCCCCTTCCCTCGCCGGGAAGGGGGTTAGGGGCATAAGCACCAGGATAAGGAAGAAAAGGGTTGTAAATACAGGGAAAATCCCCCCTGACCTCCCTTTCGTAAAGGGGGCCAGGACCTGAATTCCCCCCTTTCGTAAAGGGGGGCCAGGGGGGATTTTTTCTTATCCTGGCGCGAGGGGGGGTTAGGTTAATAAAAAAACCTCCCCTTTTAAGGGGGGAGGTCCCTTTGGCTACAGACAGGTCGCTCTTGACGGAGCTAACGAGGGACTTGACGTTTTGACGCGCTCTTACGTCAACCCCGTGGAGGTTTTAGTCTGGGAACGAAAATAGGGTCGCGGACTAAAATGTCAGGCTTAATTACCCGGTAAAGGGGGCCTTTTTAGTTGACACGGGTCTCAAAGTGTGCGAGAAATGGGTCTTGAAGCTGTAGACCAAAACTTACCCATCCAGGAAATAGGAGTGGATACGCCCCTTTAAAGGGCTGGCTAGATGGTACTCGCTCCCAGCCGGGGTCTATCTTAGACCGATCGACTTAATATGCAAAGAAAGAACATAGCCACTGGAACACCCTGGGAGCCTATTGTAGGCTACTCGCGGGCCGTTCGTATAGGATCGTACGTTCACGTCTCTGGAACAACTGCTACGGATGAGACCGGAAAGATCGTGGGCCCGGGAGACCCTTACGCGCAAACCGTTCAGGCCCTGCGAAACATCGAAACCGCTTTGCGTAAAGCGGGCGCCGGCCTGGAAGATGTCGTTCGCACGCGGATCTACGTCACGAATATAGATGACTGGGAAAAAATCGGAAAGGCGCACGGGGAGTTTTTTCGTGAGATTCGACCGGCCACCAGTATGGTGGAAGTGAGCCGCTTGATCACCCCAGAGATGCTGGTGGAGATCGAGGCGGAGGCCTTTATCGTTGAGAAGTAAAACCTGAGTACTCAGAAACTATCTCAAAAGTCGCGTACGTCTCGAAGGTAGGGGCGGGTTCCAAACCCATCCCCGCGAGATCTCAGATGAATACCCCTCTACTTTTGGGATAATTTCTAGAAGGTAAGAGGTTATGTACGATCCTTCTAAGCTAGATGAGCTCAAAAAAGCGCAGGAGACTTGGGAGGCGGATGTTTTAAAAAAGGTCCTAGGTCAGGCTCCTGAAAGGAAGCGAGAATTTGTGACGACATCCGGGATCGAAATGAAGCGGATCTTCACCCCGGGAGAGGTTCGAGACCTGGATTATCTGGAGAGCTTGAACTTTCCGGGAAGTTATCCCTTCACCCGGGGAGTTCAGCCGACCATGTATCGGGGGCGGCTGTGGACCATGCGGCAATATGCCGGGTTTGCCACGGCAGAGGAATCCAACCGGCGTTACCGTTATCTATTGGATCAGGGTCAGACCGGGCTGAGCGTGGCCTTCGATTTGCCCACCCAGATGGGTTACGACTCCGATGACCCCCGCGCCTTTGGAGAGGTCGGGAAAGTGGGGGTCGCCATCGATTCCCTGGAGGATATGGAGATTTTGCTGAAGGGAATCCCGCTGAATAAAGTCAGCACCTCCATGACCATCAACGCGACGGCCTCCATACTTCTCGCCTTGTACATTGCCGTCGCCGAGAAGCAGAAAGTTCCTCCGGAGAAACTGCGAGGAACCATCCAGAATGACCTCCTCAAGGAGTATATTGCCCGGGGAACTTATATCTATCCCCCCCAGCCCTCCATGCGAATCATTACGGATATCTTTGCTTTTGCTAAGGACCATGTTCCTAACTGGAATACGATTAGCATCAGCGGGTATCACATTCGGGAAGCAGGATCTACCGCCGTTCAGGAAGTTGCTTTCACCCTGGCCAATGGCATAGCTTATGTAGAGGCGGCGCTGAAAGCTGGCCTGGAAGTGGATGAGTTTGCACGCCAGCTCTCCTTCTTCTTTAACGTACATAATAACTTCCTGGAGGAAGTGGCTAAGTTTCGGGCAGCTCGAAGGATGTGGGCCAAGATTATGAAAGAGCGCTTCAAAGCCAGGGATCCCAGGTCCATGATGCTGCGGTTCCATGCTCAAACGGCGGGGAGTTCTCTGACCGCCCAGCAGCCGGATAACAATGTGGTACGGGTAGCGTTACAAGCCCTGGCAGCCGTCTTTGGCGGCGCACAGTCCCTCCATACAAATTCCCGAGATGAGGCCCTGGCCCTTCCAACAGAAGATTCCGTACGCATCGCCTTAAGAACTCAGCAAATCATCGCCTACGAAACCGGTGTCGCAGATACGGTGGATCCCCTGGCCGGTTCTTATGCCGTTGAAGCGCTCACCGATGGGATTGAAGCCCGGGCCTGGGAATACATCCGCAAAATTGACGACCTGGGAGGGATGATCCGGGCCATCGAGTCCGGTTACGTCCAGCGGGAAATCCAGGAGAGCGCCTACCAATATCAGAAGAGCATTGAAAATAAAGACCAGATTATCGTCGGCGTCAATGAGTTCGTCACGGAGGAAAAGGTGCCGTTTGAGATTCTAAGGCTGGATCCTGAACTGGAAAAAGCGCAGGTGCGCCGCGTCCAGCAGCTCCGCGCACGCCGAGACTCTGAGGCGGTCAGGTCGGCTTTAGCCCGGCTAAAGAAAGTCGCCCAGGGAACCGATAATCTTATGCCAGCCATCCTGGACGCGGTTAAATGCTATTGTACGTTAGGAGAGATTTCTCACGCGCTGCGAGAGGTATTTGGAGAATATCGGGAATCGATCGTATTTTAGTGAAAAAAAGCCGGCCCCGGAGACCCAGAGGCCCCAGAGACCTTAAAATGGGTGAGAATTTCCGGGTCTTCTGGATCCCCGGGGCTTCTGAACCCCTATTATCCCGAAGAGTTTCACACTTTGCGTCCTCGAGCCCGACGCTAATCAACGGTTGGATGTGTTTCTTTCCCGGCAGCCGGATTTAGCCCTGTCCCGGTCTCAGGCCGCCAGGCTCATCAAGCTCCAACAGATTCGGGTCAATGGCCGCCCGGTCAAGCCAAGCTACCAGGTGCAAAAAGGGGACCTGATCCAGGGGAACCTGCCAGAACCTGAACCCCTCGAGCTCGTTCCTGAAGAAATTCCCCTGGATATCCTTTACGAAGATGAGTCTATCCTCGTATTGAACAAACCGGCTGGCCTGGTGGTCCATCCGGCGCCAGGACATGCTCGAGGAACGCTCGTGCATGCCTTGATCGGCCATGGCCGGCAGCTTTCTGGAATCGGAGGGGTTCAAAGGCCCGGCATCGTCCACCGGCTGGATCGGGATACCTCCGGAGTGATGCTGGTGGCAAAAACGGATCGGGCCCACCAGGCCCTCTCTGCTCAACTGAAAAACCGGGAGGTCCTTAAGGAATATCTGGCAGTGGTTCATGGAACCTTCGAAGAAAAAGCGGGAACGGTTTCGACGGTGATCGGACGGCATGCCCGGGATCGAAAGAAGATGTCGACCCTCCCCCGGCGCGGTCGTCCTGCGATCACCTCTTACCAGGTCGTTGAAGAGTTCCCGGGTTATTCGGTGGTCAAAGTCAAGATCCAGACAGGGCGCACCCATCAAATCCGGGTTCATATGAAATACCTTAACCATCCGGTGGTGGGAGATCCCTTATACGGAAGGGGAGTTAAGGACCATCCGCTGATTCGACGCCAGGCTCTGCATGCCAAACGTATAGCCTTTAAACACCCGGTCACCGGCACCCCTGTGGAGTTCGAAGCTCCTCTACCGGAAGATATGGGAAACTTGCTTGAAAAATTAAGAGCGCGAAGGGCTTAACCTGATCCCTTGTGGGAGCGACCCGGCAGATCGCCCCTACGACGACAGGCCACCGACAAAGGACGGCTATGGAACTCAACCTTATTAAATTCAAGGTGGAGGGGGTAAATTTTGGAATCCTCGTGGACGAGGTCCAGGAAATCGTTTCTTATCCGGAAGTTTGCCCGGTCCCAAGACCCTTACCTTATGTTAAAGGGATTTTTGAGCTTCGTAATAGGTTGATCCTTCTGATCGATCTAAAAAGAAGGCTCGGGGCCGGCTCCATCCGACCGACACGTAACACCTCTGTAATTGTCGCTAAACTAACCCAGGGCTTCATCGGGGTGCTGGTAGAAGCTACCTTAGATTTTAAGCCGATCCCTAAGGAGCATGTCCTTCCTCCCATTCCCCTGGCAGGGTTCCGCGAGGACCTTTTAAAGGGGATCTATCTGGATGGGGAGGAGATCCTCTTGCTTCCGGATTTCGATAAGATTTTATTCTCATTTATTCGTATCCAGCTCTCTCCAATAGATCTCTCAGATCAAATAGCTTTTCGATATAAGTTCGATCGGGGGCGATTAAGTCGTGTCCTCGAGGAGATCCGGATGGATCAGAAATCGCCTTTTTCAACCATGCAAATTAAAGCGCTGGCCAGGGCCCTGTACCTTCCTCCCTCTCAGCTCTTTAAAATAGCCTCTTTTTATAACCGTTTCCATCCGGTAGCTCCCTCCCTTCCATCCTTTGAAGGCTTAGAGATCGGCCAGACGGGAGATCAAAAGTATTTGCAACTGGCCTTACGGTTGGAGGAGGAAAAAAGAAAAAGGCAAACATATGCGGTCGGGACGGAGCTGGACGACGAAGCAGAAGGGCCTACCGGAAATCTGAGTGAGACGATAGAAGGAGACCCTTCGAGGATCGACTTGCTAAGGCTGGCAGGTAAGAAGCTTCCCATCACCCTGTATAGAGATCTGGCCCGAAAGGCGAGCTTACCTCCAACCCGGCTGGCCCGATTCATCTCTTTCTATAGCCGGGCAGGGACGCAAAGTGCGGAAGGCGATAGGGCAACGCAGACGGAGACAAGATCTTCTGAGTCGAACGCCGGGATGGATCGGGGTACGGATCCGTCGCAGCCAGAAGCTTTAGCCCGAGAAGCTTTAAGAGGGCTTCTGTCGGATAAAGATCAATCTTTACCGGAATTGCTCCGTCAAATCCGAGATAGGCAGGGATATCTCACACGGGAAGATATCCAGAGCCTCAGCCAGGCTCGAAACGTTCCCACAACCCAAATCTATAAGCTGGCTTCGGCCTTCTATGGAGCTCCACTTACTTTAAACCCCCAATCGCCCGTGAACCATTCCGATCCGTTAGATACCTCTGAGAGCGAAAAATCTCACCCTCCGGAGCGGACGATTCCGGAATCCAGGAAACAGATTTTGAGCGCCCTGTGTAAAAATTACCGCCGGGAAAGGGCCGATCTATCTCTGGTTCTGAGTCATTTAAAAGCGGAGATGGAAGTCCTTAGCCCGGACGAAATAAGATACTTGGCTCCTTTAGTCGAGATTCCCAGCGCGCAGCTTCATCATCTTTTAAGCTACTACGGCGCGTCCTGTGTTAAAGACCCCCAACTTTAGCAGAAGACCCGGAATGCCAGCACTTTGTTAAGTTAATTCTGCGGAACGCTTTGCCCTCACCTCCAACCCCCTCTCCCACAAGGGGAGAGGGGGCAGTCCAGGAGCCGGTCCGGAGATCCCTTCATTCCCCTCTCCCGCAACAGGAGCGACCTGTTTCATTGGCTACAAACCGGTCGCTCCTGACGGAGCTTAGAGGCTCGTTGGGGGTCACCTTGGCCACAAACCGGTCGCTCCTGACGGAGCTAAAAAGCGGGGGAAGGTTCCCTTTGGCTACAGGCAGGTCGCTCCTGACGGGGCTAGAAAGGGGTTCGACGTTGTTACGCGTTCTTAAGTCAACCCCATGGAGGCTCTACCTGGGAAAGCCTATCTGGAAGCTCTGCCTCCTTTTAGAGGAGGGAGGCAGAGCCTCTAAAGGACCCGTTCCCAGGCTTCTACCTGGGAACGAGACGCGAACCAAAAGGTTGGGCTTAGCCGATGTAACATTATCTCCTTTTCTACGGCTTGGTTTCTCCCGGCTTAAGATCCCTCGGTTTAGTGGTTTCTCCTGGCTGAGTTTGAGTTGGCTGAGCCTGTTCCGATGGAGGCGGTTGACCCTGCTGGGTTTGTTGCTGTGGACTACCTGTGGCTGCCCCTGCGCCCGTTGCTGTGCCGGTCTGACTCCCCGCAGTCCCAGCCTGAGCACGGCCCGGTTCCTCGACTTGATAGACTTTGCTTGAAAGGTCTCCTTGTATCAGTGGTTTCAACTTCTCAAGGACTTTCTTGTAGGCATCCGAGTTCAAAAACGCATCCAGGTCAGAGCGACTGCTCCATAGGCTAACCGAACCGCGCGTACCAGAAGAAGGATCGGAGAAGAATTTGACCCACTGGAGCCCCCTTGCCGCGTTGTACGCGGTATTTGCCTCGTCACGAATGTTATCAAGTTGTTCCTGCTTATCCGGTGCTATGGTGAGGGTAACGATCCTGAGGATCTGCCCCGTGCCCGCTTGTGGGCCCATTTGGGTCCCCGGTTGTCCCCCGGCTTGTGTTTCAGGTTGGGGGGATAGGGCCATCTCCCCGGATTGAACCCCAGGTTGTTGGAGACGAGGTTGGGTCCCCGTTTGGGTCCCCGTACCCGCTGGGGCCCCAGGCTGCTGGCCTGCCTGACCGCCGGGAGCCTGTGTGCCGGTGGTCGCCGACGGTTGTCGACTCGACTCACTTTGCTGGCTTTCCGGAGCCTGCTGCTCCGATACCGCCGCCCCGCTGATGCCTCCCCAAGTTGCAACGACCACCAAGATTACCACAGCCTGCCATAGTTTCTTACGCATACTCCACCTCCTTTTTTTGAAAAAAGGTAGCTACTGCATAACCAGCTACCCTTTCCTATTCGACCGATTCTACCGAAGATTTTACAAAAATAGCTTTAAGATTATCTTCGGTGTTTCTATTGGATATTTTTGCATTTAAAATGTCAAATAAAAAAGTTAAAGAAGTGAAAATAGTAGGATGAGACCGAAAACGTAAGTCTGCTCAAAAGTCCTTATGGGAGGGCTTTGTAAGGGGGCTTCCGCACGTATCCCGTAGATATAGTGGCTCACAGAGAAAAAAACGCCACGGTCTTCAAGATCTCTTCATGGAAGATGGAGGTTTTTCTTGACAACTAAAAACAAGACGGTATCCTTAAATATCAAAATTTTGTAACACCACGTCGGTGCTCAGCAGGGAACGTGGGAAGCCGTGTGGGAAAGGAGGTTACGTGGCCAAGTTATTACGAGGCAGAGAGGTAGGTGCGGTTTGTGATTTTGAAGTTCGCGCCGAAACGGAGGAAGAGATTTTGACGAAGGCCCGCTGAACATGCTAAAACGAAGCATCATGTGAAGGAAGTCCCGGAAGAGATCGTCGAGAAGGTGCGTAGAGCCGTTCGCGAAGAGCAACGGTGATGCTAAGCCTAAGCTTTTGATCCGTAGCCCTGTTTTCTCGTTGGTTCGTTCTTACGTTAATCCCAGGGAAGCCAAAGCCTGGGGAGGCGCGGACGAGAAGGTTAGGCATTGACGGCGATGAAGGCCGGGAGCTAGCCTACTGTGAGAACCCTTACTGACAAGTGTTGTTCCAGGTGTTGGGATAGTGAGCTTCAGCGTTGTCCGGTTTTTACGGAATGTCAACCCCAACGACCTTTGCCTGATTGTCATACGGACGAATCCTGCGTACATCAGCGGGAAGAAGTTGTTAAGAGACTTCGCTATGGGGCGGGCACTTTGATTAAAGTCAGTATGGGGACCTGCGGCCAACGGGCCGGCGCCTCTTCCATCTTGGGGGCCATCTCTGCGGAGCTCCAGCGGAGGAATCTCTCCACGGTAAGCCTCTCGGTGACCGGGTGCCTGGGAAATTGCTCCCAGGAGGTGCTGGTCTCGATATCGCATCCCAAATATCCCACCGTGCTTTATGGCCGGATAACCGAAGATAAAATACCCTACCTCCTCTCAGAACATATCGAAAGGAATCGAGTCGTCCCGGAGCTGGTCCTGGCTCAGATGGAAGAGCCGGAGAAAAAGCCTTTGGACAACATCCCGCCGCTGAAGGGATTGGATTTCTTCCGAAAGCAAGTCCGGCGGCTTTCAGAACGCTGCGGTCGGATGGATCCCGAAAGTCTGGACGATTTTCTCTTACACGGCGGCTTTCTCGGTCTTTCCAAAGCGATGCGGGACGTGAAGCCTGCCGGTATCTTAAAACTGCTCAGGGAATCTAAACTCAGGGGCCGTGGAGGTCCCGGGGAATACGCGGCAGATAAATGGGACCAGGTGGCGGCGGCAGCGGGCAGAGAAAAGTATGTGATCTGTAACGCCCACGAAGGGGACGCAGGATCTTTTAAAGATCGCAGGTTGCTGGAAAGTGATCCCCTGGCGGTCGTAGAAGCTATGACGCTGGCGGGATATGCGGTTGGAGCCAGAAAAGGAATTATTTTTCTCCACCCGGATTATCAACTGGCTAAAAAACGGTTACAACTGGCCTGTGAAAAAGCCCGGGCTCTCAACTACCTGGGCAAGGAGATCCTGGGCTCCGACGTTTCTTTCGAGATCGAGATTCGGTCATCCCCCGGAGATTATCTTTCCGGGGAGGAAACTTCCCTGGTTGCTTTTCTGGAAGGCAAGGCGGGAGTTAAGAGAGTTCCCCCTTATTTGACGACCCAGGGACTTTGGGGGCTACCGACGCTGATCCATAACGTAGAAACGCTTCTCAACGTGCCTCCTTTGATCGTTAAGGGCGCGGAGTGGCTGAATGAGTACGGCACCGGAAAGAGCCCGGGGACCCGATGCCTGACCCTATCCGGATGCCTTCAACAGAGCGGCATCGTAGAAGTCCCTATAGGGATTCGTATCCAGGATCTGCTGGATATGGGGGGAGGGACCCCGCCTGGAAAGAAAATTAAAGCGGTTCACCTGGGAGGCCCTTTAGGGGGATATCTCCCGGAAAGCTTATTTAATACGCCGCTGGACTACGAGTCTGCTAAAGAGCTAGGCATCGGGCTAGGTACAGGATCTCTGGTAGCTCTGGAAGATAAGACCTGCATGGTTCACAAAACCTGGCAGGATGCCCTTTTTACCGCCCGGGAAGAGTGCGGCCAATGCACCCCGGGGCGCGAAGGATCTTACCAGATATCCCGGTTCCTTGAAAAAATAAGCCAGGGGAAAGGAACCCGAAGGGATCTCCAAAAACTCAGAGAAATCGCCGCCTATATGAGGGAAGCCTCCATGTGCGCCTATGGACGAACGTCCCCCGGGCTCATATCCAGCTCCTTAGAACATTTCCCTTTCGAATATGAAGAACACTTACAAAAGCGCTGCCCTGCAGGGGTATGCTTCAAATAATCAGGGCGGAGGAATGGAAGAGCGGGGGAATGGAAGCGTAGGGGAATAGGACCTGCCTTCTACTCCTCCATTCTCCGATCCTCCTGGCCTTCTTAACGAAATGGATTTCCTCTCTCTCGTCATCGATGGCCGGAAAGTCCAGGTGCCCAAGGGAGTGACGGTCCTGGAAGCGGCCAAATCTCTGGATATTAACATCCCGGCGTTATGTATTTCCCCGGGCTTCGCTATATCCGGTTTCTGCCGGAGCTGCGTCGTGGAGGTAGGGGAGGGAGGGGATCTTTCACCGGCCTGTGTCCTCCCGGTTCAGGAGAACCTGCACATTAAAACGAACTCCCCGAAGGTCATCGCCTCCCGTCGATTGACCGCAGAACTAACGGTTGCTCGCCACTCCATGGAGTGTGCGATCTGCTATCGAAATGGGAAGTGCGACCTTCAACGTCTGGCGGATACCTACGGGATCAAGGAGTCCAGGTTTTTTACGAGGGAACAGCCCCTGGAAATCGATGACGACAGCCCGGCCATCGTGCATAACCCCAATCGGTGTATCTTATGCGGCTTATGCGTCCAGGCCTGTTGTGATATTCAGACGGTTTCCGTTATAGACTTTGCGTATCGCGGCTTTGAGAGGGTGGTAGAACCTGCCTTCGGGCAGAGCCTCAACGAGGTGGAATGCGTCGCCTGCGGACAATGCATCCAGGCCTGCCCGGTAGAATCTTTTTATGAAAAAAGTGATATCGATTGGGTTCTGGAAGTTCTCAGAAATCCCGGCCAAGTTACTGTAGCCTATCTGTCTCCCCCGGTCGCTATCTCCCTTGGGGAGGAGTTTGGGCTCGGGGTTGAGAGGCCGCTGACCGGAGAAATCGTTAAAGCCTTAAAGATGGCGGGATTTCAGAAAGTTTTTGATGCCGCTCTGGGGGCAGACCTGGTCATTCTGGAGGAGGCTTATGAGCTGCTCACCCGATTGAACTCCGGTAAAAAGCTTCCCCTGATGACTTCTTGTAGCCCGGAATGGGTTAAGTTCATCGAGCATTTTTACCCCGAGCTCTTACCCCATCTCTGCCCCACCAAATCTCCTCAACAAATCATGGGCACTTTAGTTAAGACGCATTTGGCAAAAGCCCTGGGCATCGATCCCAAGGAGATCTTTACGGTCTCGATAACTCCCTGTACGGCTGAGAAGTTTGAGCGGACCAGGCCGGAATTGGCCAGCAGCGGCCATCCGGACGTAGACGCCTGCCTGACCATCAAAGAAGCCGCCCGTCTAATCCGAATGACCAGCGGGGGCTCGTTCCCTCATCTGGGCGCCGAAGAATTCGATGAGCCCTTTGAAACAGCTTCGGGCGCCGGGACCCTGTTCGGAGCTGCAGGCGGGGTGATGGAAGGGGTCCTGAGAACTTTTTATGAACTTAAAACCGGGAAAAGGTTAAAATCCGTGGGCTTTGATAACCTCCGGGGGGAAGTCGGAACGTCCCCGGCAGGAGGGCTCCGAGAAGCAGAAGTCCCCGTAGGAAATGAAGTCCTGAAAGTCGCCATCGTCCATGGACTGGGGAACGCCAGAAGGGTGCTGGATTCCCTCCGATCCGGAGACAAAAAATATCACTTTGTAGAAGTCAAAGGATGCCCCAACGGATGCTCCCAGGGAGGCGGTCAACCCCTGCCGACCACCCCGGAACTTGTCCGAACTCGAGAACGCGCCCTCTACGCCGAGGATGAGAAGAAAAAAGTCCGGAAAGCCCACGAAAATCCTCGGGTGAAAGAACTCTACGAGAAGCTTTTGAAGAAGCCCGGCAGCCCGATAGCTAAAAAGCTGTTACATACCGAGTTTACTCCCCGAAAGCACTATCTCTAACAGGCTTAAAGCCGAGAGAGACTCCCCGGACCCGTCACGTCTGACCGGGGGATCGCCAGGAGACCCTATGCGGAAAGCGAAGCAGGAAGATAAGCTGGATCAGGAACTCAAGAATCTCAAGCGCGCAGCAGCCAGAGTCAAACAAAGATTAATGGCCTTGGAGCGGAAGGCCCAGGGTTTAAAGCGTGAATTAGCTAAAGTTCAGAAAGAGATACGGAAATCCCAAAATGAGTAAGGGCACACGGCCATGTGCCCTTACCTAAAGATATCCCCGATAGGGGCGCCCATCGGCGCGTTCGACAACCGCCATTTTCTGATAAACCCCCCCATCCATGCGACCCTGGATGGGGAGGCGCATAACGGTGCGTCCGATAACCGCGATTTCCCCGAGGGGGCGGGTCCCTCGTATCCCATAAAAGTCAATGGACATTATGCACGCATTTTACGCTACTCCACCTGGATTTCAGTCCCCGGTAGCGTCCCGACCTTCTCTGCATCGTACATGTCATGAACGGACACGTAAAGCTTCCCACACCCCGGACGGACGGCCACTGCATCTACGATGAGCTCTTCGTGTTCGATGGGGAGGTAGGCGGTTTGCGCATTGGCTCCCCCCTTGAGGAAGGCGAGATTACCCGGTAAGAAGAGCCGGGCCAGCGGGGCGATGGTCTGTTCTTTGGGTCTGACGAGGATCTGCATCCTTTCGCCCACGTGGAGCCTGATCTTGGTTGGTTTGACGGAGAACTGGAAATCGGCGCGGGGTTCCAGGTGATTGATCTCGATCTCTTCGTCGATCCGTACGATCAGGTGGTCGCTGAGGGCAGTGACTTCCCGTCCCAGGGCTACATCGCCCAGGGTGACTTCTTGCCCGTCGATGACGGCATGGGAGGCGGCATGGAACCGGAGGGAGGCCAGCAACTCTACCAGCGCGCGGGTATCCGCCGTGGAATAGAGCATGCCGTTGATCAGCTTACTCGTGACAAAGGTAAACGCCGGGCGGAAGAGCGGGTCGTCTGCGTCGTACACGACCCTGGCGACATCGGCGGTCACTTCCAGGTGACCCCCCCAGGCCGATTGGCCTTTCCAGTAGGCTTTGCTTCCCTCCCGCTGAACGGTTTGACGCAAGAACTGGAGCGCTGTGTCGCGGTGATCGTTGTTTGCGAAGTAGTAAGCCACGGCATCTTCGGCGCTCGCCATCTCCCGACGGAAGTGGTCATCCAAAGGCAGGAGGGTATTGTCTCGATACCTGGCCTTCAGCAGGGCATTTCTGGCCCCGGTTAGAAGAGCTTCAGCGCTCGGGAACGGCAATCCGCGAAGTCCCAGCAAGCGGTGGGCCACGCGGGCTGTGATATCGACTCCCGGCTGTCCCCCGCACCAGATCGCGAACATCCCATCGGGGTACTGGAACGTCGACAGGCGCTGCAGCCCGGCAAGTATCCGACCGTTCGTGGTAGGTAAATCCCCCGGCACTACGCCGCCGGTGATGCCCCGATACGCTACAGCCAGCCCGTACAGGGCGCTCGAGGTCTGCTCTGCTCAGCCGAAGGGATAGTGAATCAACGCCGTAATGGTGTCTTTGAGCACCTGCCCTACCGAGGGATAGACCACGACCCGTTCTCCCCGGGCGGTTTGACCCCTATCCAGGATCACCAGGCGCGAGGCCGTGACTTTTTGAACGCCGGGGGAGACCACGTCGCGCACGCTCCAATCTGACCCGGCCTGATTTTCAAGCCGCACTTCCACACGGCCCGGACCTTTGATGGCAACCCGTTCCATGCCGCTTCCCTGAACCCGGGTTTGGGTCCGCTCAAACGGGGTGGCGATAACCAGGTCTGCCGGCTCGCGGGTATGGTAACGGACCGCCGCCAGGATCGCGTCCCCTGAGCTGGCGATGGCCGGTAGGTCCAGCTCGGCATATAACGGTTTATCGACCCGGATGTCCGAAGTGAGCTCGCAATAGTCGACGCCTTTGAATATGTAAGCGCGGACCCGCCACGTGCCGATCTGGTCGCCCAGCTTCACACGCCGTGTCGCCGGACCCTCTATGGAAAATAACTCCAGGTAGGCCAGCTCTGGAAACTCCATACGAATGGGCGCTACGACCATTTCAGGCATTTCGGTGTCCGCTATTCTGTCGGTGTCCGCTTGCAGGCTGAGGAGATGCGCCATCAGGGTGTATTGGTCCGTTTCTTCCAACAAACCCGACGAAATAAAGTCTCGCACGTTGGAGACAAACGTGGGTCTTCGTCTGGGTCCGGGTCGTAATCCCCACGAAATAAAGTCTCGCACGTTGGAGACAAACCCATCCGCCAGGTTGTAGGTGGCATCCTGGATACTTTCGTAGATGCCTTTGGCGAGTTTGGGTACGGGGCTTTCGTGCTCCAGGCGGGCGTCGTAGACCAAAAGCCAGCAAAATGCCGAAGCAGGAACTGCGTCGGAAAGGGAGGAGCGAAGGGCGATATGAACCGGGATCTCTTCGCCCGGTCGTGCGGCTTCCGGCGTGGTCAGGGTAGCTTCAAAGGCCACCGGCTTAATTACAATCCCCCAACCTTCAAAGGGGTTATCTTGGATAAACGCGCCGACGGTGAACAGAGTATAGGGAGCGTCTGTGTCGAACTCGATGGTTTCACCTCGCCGGAGGGAGGTCCGGTTGATCACTTGATTTGTCCCGGCGCATGGGTTGAAGGTTACGATCTGCGCCAGGGACATCTCAGCAGCCACCTGTAGCTCCCCTCTAGCCGCATGGACACTTTTTAGCATCAAGGGCGTCCCGCGGATCTCGTCCGGGCCAATGTAAAATCCCCGCACAGGCTGGGCATTCCCCCACGGCAACAGCCCTGCCTCCATCGTCTGACCCAGGGGATTGATCAAAAGATGCTCGCGTTCCCTCGCACCGGTTCCGGGAAACGAGATGAGCGCCGTGTGACCGTCAGGCGTAGTGACCTGTACGTGGAACGGCCCGCCGTGGCTGGAGAGATCAAACCCACCCTCCGCCAGGCCATTTTTGGCCTCTACCTTTTGGGTGGCCACCACGCGCTCGTCGCACACGTGACACTGCAGGCCGAACTCGACCGGGCCGGAATAAGGCTCAGAGAGCAGGAGGAGCTTGAGGGTGAAAGTTAAATGCCGGTCGGCGTACCGGTGCGTTTCCAGGGTAGCGATAAGGGGGGAGAGCGTAAACTCGGCCACGCTGAACGTGCACTCGGCCTGGGTCCCATCGGATAGGCCGACGATGGCCGTGTACTCCCCTTCTTTTAAATCCGTATAGGAATGCAGAGCCAGGCCTTCCCGGTTGAGAGTCACCTTGGCCTCATAAATCTTTTGGCCCGCCAGCCTGATCTCCAGAGAAGCCTCGCGATCAGCGGTATCCGGTGCGACGATGAACAGGGCAGCTTCGGTGCCCGGCCGATAGATTTTCCGGTCGGTAACCAGGGCCCTCAGCTCCAGGGAAGGCCCGGGAAGCTGGAGGTAATCGGGTTCTGGCCAGACCCGGCCTTGTTCCAGATTCTGGGCCGGCCCATCGCCAAAGCCCACTGCATGCCGGTGACGCGAAAGGATGGTGGCCGTGCGATAGATCTCTACGGCGTCGTCCACCTTTAGCGCCACGGGATGCTCCGGATCGGCTTTCACAAAGATGAACTGCTGACCGATGAACACGCGCTCACGGGAGTAGCTGATAGCTTGATTACAACTCACACAGTGTTAGCATCGGCCGGATTAGAATGCATACATTTGGGACAGTACATAGTCATCCTCCGGTTTGGCAAAACCCAGGAGGGTATTCCTGGGAATACATAAACCTATGGCTCCTATTAGCTGGATCGGCCATTTTTGCTTGTTCTCCGGTCTGCCTCCATGCCTCTTCCGCCTGCTCACGCTCTTCGATTTCTTCCTTTAACGCGACATCGGCCCTTTGGAATTCCTCTAACAGGTAGGTTCTTAATAACCTCCCCAAAACGAACAAATCCAAACGAACAAATCCGAGGACATTGTATTCTAGGAGAACCCCAGAGTCAAGCAAAAACTATTGAATCAGGAAAAACCCTAAGCATAATATTTGGATCCGTAGCTCTGTTTTTTCTCGTTCCCAAGCAGGGCCTGGGAACGAGGTACGGACGAAAAGGTCAGGCATGGACCTCCGGGTCTAGATCCGCAAGGATTGTACCTTAGAAATTATCTCAAAACTCAAAACCCCATCCATTCTGAATCCCCGTTTGTCCGGGAACGAGAAGGTTAAACTTGACTTTTGAGATAGCACCTTGTAAAGTCAACTTGGTGTATTTTCGGCCCTCACCCCCGGCCCCTCTCCCACGCTGTGGGAGAGGGGAGCAGGCGGATCTCCGGTTATCTTCCAGAGTGCCCCCTCTCCCACGCTGTGGGAGAGGGGAGCAGGCGGATCTCCGGTTATCTTCCAGAGCGCCCCCTCTCCCACAGCGTGGGAGAGGGGGTTGGGGGTGAGGGGAGAACGGTGACTTAAATTTGACTTTACCAAGGTAATAGTTTCTAAGGAACTTGATGGCATGAAAAATGCTTAGTAGGAAAATCTGGGGGTTCTCCTCATACGTATTGATTTTAGAACCCCCAGAGTTCCTATTTCTGCCTTTAAATTCTTAAAGATGAACCCTCTACATGTTTTAAAAACCATAAAAACCATAAGGCCGCTCCTGCTGCTGGCAATCCCTCTTCTAGTCACCCTGGTCACCGCTAACCGCGCAGAATACGTCCAGGCACCGGATTTTCTTTGGGCCCTACAAGAGGGTGGAAATGGTGAGGATAGGGGGCATGGTATCGATGTGGATGGACAGGGCAACAGCTATGTCATCGGCTGGGCGAGTAATGGCGGGCAGTTCGATATCTTCCTCGCTAAATATGATGCGTCCGGTACGCTGTTATGGTCCAGACAGGTCGGCGGAGCCGGTAAGGATGTTGGTGCCCAAATTGCCTTAGACGGCTCGGGTAGTGGTCTCCTCACGGGATACTTTAATGGTACGATAACCTTCGGGGCCGGTGAACCCAACGAGACCGCCCTGACAAGTGCTGGATCAGCCGATATCTACATGGCCAAGTATGATACGCTGGGTAATTTTCTATGGGCCAAAAAGGCGGGCGGAACAGGGGAAGATAATGGAATCGATGTCTTCATAGACGGCTCGGGGAACAGTATCCTTACAGGATTTTTTAATGGCACGGCCACCTTCGGGGCCGGCGAACCCAACCAGACCACGCTAACCAGCGCCGGGCTCCCGGATATCTTTATCGCCAAGTACGATGGATCGGGCAAGGTATTGTGGGCCAAACGAGCCGGTGGAACAGGGGAAGATTGGGGCCGCGAGGTCTCCGTAGACGGACTGGGTAATATCTATGTTACGGGCCATTTTCAAGGCACAGCGACTTTTGATACGACGACCCTCACAAGTGCTGGTAACCGAGATATCTTCCTTGCCAAGTATGATGGATCGGGCAATTTGCTGTGGGTCCAACGGGCCGGCGGAACGGGGGATGATATTGCGCGCGGTATCGACATCGATAACTCGGTCAACGTTTACATCACGGGAACGTTTACGAACACGATAACGTTTGGCACAACCACGCTGACGAACAGTGGTCTCGAAGATATCTTTCTTACCAAATATGACGCATCCGGCAATGTGTTGTGGGCCAGGAAGGCAGGTGGAACGGGTAATGACAGAACGAAAAACCTCTTCGTTGACGGCCTGGGCAATAGTACCGTCACCGGACATTTTACAGGTACGGCCACCTTCGGGGCCGGCGAACCCAACGAGACCACGCTGACGAGTGCCGGACAGATCGACATTTTAATCGCTAAGTATGATCCCTCAGGGAATCTGCGATGGGCCAAGCGAGCCGGTGGGAGCGGTGATGATTTTGGATACTCCCTTGACCTGGATGATTCAAGCAATACCCTGGTTACCGGGGCGTTTCAGAACACGGTCACGTTTGGGACGACCACCCTAACGAGTTCTGGCAGCTACGACATCTTCACCGCTAAATTGGAAGCTACTGCGAGCACGCCAACTCCTGCCCCAACTTCTACCCCCACAGCAGCTCCAACTGCGACGCCCACGCCGACGCCTACTCCCGGGTTGACCCCGACTGCGACGCCGACACCTACGCCTACGCCCACACCGACACTGACGCCTACACCAACTCCGACGCCAACTCCAGTTTATCTATACCGGGAGGCAGAATCCGGCACCTTGACCTCTCCCATGAGGAAGGTAGCCAGCTCTTCAGCCTCTGGAGGCTATTATATTGAAGTGCCCAACAACACCGGAGACAATCGAGGGAAGGCCACGTTTACCAACTCCCTCTCGGCTGGAAACTATCTGCTCTGGGGACGCGTGATGGGACCAGATGCTTCATCTAATAGCTTTTATGCCCAGATAGACAGTGGGACAAGGTACACCTGGGATATTCCAGTGGGAAAGACTTGGGTCTGGAGCAGGCTCTCGCAAGGGTCTAGTCCGGTCATTTTCAACCTCTCCCAAGGAAGCCATGTCTTGACGATCGATGGAAGGGAGGACGGATCCAGGCTGGACAGATTGCTCCTGACCACGGACCCCAACTTCACCCCCCAATAATGAAGATGTCAAATAGCCGACGGAGAGGATGCCGCCGGAACCGGGGGGAAATAAATCGAGAAAAGGTTTTACAGCCTTTTCACCTTCCTCTCTTTTTTTGTGCGGCGCGGTCAGGAAATAAACCGGGAAAAGGTTTTACAGCCTTTTCACCTCCTCGTCAGACCATAAAGATCCTTTTTCAAGGTGCTGAATCCGGGTGGCGCGTTCTGCGGCGTGGGGATCGTGGGTCACCATAACGATGGTTTTTTTGAGGTTTCGATTCAGTTTTTCCAGGATGGTCAGAACCTCATCGGCGGACCGGGCATCCAAATCCCCCGTCGGTTCATCGGCTAAAATCAGATCCGGATCTGTGACAATAGCCCGGGCGATGGCGACCCGTTGCTCCTGCCCGCCGGAAAGCTGCCGGGGATAGTGAAAAGCCCGGTCGGTGAGACCTACGAGCTTTAATGCGGTCAGGACATGCCGGGCGCGCTCCTTCCTGGAAAGCCGGGTCAGTAAAAGGGGCATCTCGACATTTTCAAAAGCTGTAAGGACCGGGATCAGATTGAAGGTCTGGAAAACGAACCCGATATGGCGATTGCGCCACCTGGCGAGCTCGTCCTCGCTCAATCGGATGATGGGAATATCCAGAACCCGGATATCTCCCCGGGTCGGCCGATCAATCCCCGCGATGATGTTAAGCAGCGTGGACTTACCGGACCCGGAAGGGCCCATCAAAGCCAGAAATTCCCCCTCTTTAATCTCAAGGTTAATATCTTCCAGCACACGAATTTCAATGGAATCCCGTTGAAAGGCTTTACTTAAGTTCTGAATTTGAACCAACATTTTACTCATGGACCCGTTGCCTAGAGTCCTACCCTTTTAGTTAGAAAGGACGCCCTGCTCGGGTAGGAGCGGGTTTGAAGCCCGCCCCTACCCCAAGTAAGGAGTAGTCTCATTTTTAATTTGAGTAACTCTTAAAGCTTCCCCTTCCCCCCACCCCCCTCTCCCACCGCGTGGGAGAGGAGCCGGGGGTGAGGGCTGAGACTTACACAAAACGAACTTTACAAGGGACTCCTACCCTGTTTACTTACATTTTGACCAATAGTTCTGCTTTCCCTCCCCACCCCCCCTCTCCCACCGCGTGGGAGAGGGGCCGGGGGTGAGGGCTGAGCATTCATCGTCCCGTTCATGCTGAGCAACCGCTCCCTCACGGTCGCGGCTCCGAGGACTTGCGTACCCTACGAATCTCAACCACGACCGTAAAGGACTACTTAATTTTTATCGGCTCGCCCGGCTTTATTTTATCCAAGCTGCTGATAATGACCCTCTCTCCTCCTGAGAGCCCTTCGAGCACCTCAAAGCCTTGAGGAGTTTCTCCGCCCAGCTTGACCTCCCGGGCCACGGCCTTGGAGTTCTGGGCGAGGAAAACCTGGGCGGTCTCTCCATGACGAATAATCGCAGCCCGGGGAACGACCATAGAAACCAACGGGGAGGGTGAGCCTTCGGATTCTTTCCTCAGAAAGGTGACTTTCGCGCTCATCTCGGGCCGTAAATATTTATCCGGATTGAGTATCTGGACTTTGACCTGAACGGTCGCTTTTTGGCGGTTTGCCTCGGGAGCCATCTCCACCAAAACCCCGTCATACTTGCGGTCCGGGTAAGATTCCGGGGTCACTATAGCCTTTTGATCCATATAAAGTTTATTAAAATCCGACTGGCTTATATCCAGCTCTACCTGCAGGTCATTCAGATCCGCGAGGGAGACGACCGAAGACTTAGCCCCTCGCTCCCCGACAAAAGAGGTCGTTACCATCTCTCCAACCTCGACCAACTTCTCCAGGATGGTTCCGTCGATGGGGGCCTTGATTTCCGTGGCTTCCAGGAGGGTTTCTGCATAAGAAAGGGCGGCTCTGGAAGCTTCCACCTGACTGCGGGCCAGCTCAATCTGTTCGCGTCGGGGGCCGATCTTGATCAGTTCGTGGCGCTTCTGCGCATCCTTAACTTGCGCCACAGCGACTTCATAGGCCGTCTGCGCCTTGTCGTAGTCTCCACGGGAGATCACGCCGTTTTTAAAGAGTTGCTCGGCCCGATCGTAACTGATTTTTGCGTTCCGTAAGTTTGCCTCTGCCAGCTCTACGTTGGCTTTTGCCTGCTCAACCTCCTGAGGCCGGGAGCCCGTTTCCAGCTCCTTCAAACGGGCCTGAGCCACCTGCAAGTTGGCACGGGCTTCTTCGACCTGAGCCCGGAACTCTGTATCCTCCAGCTTGACGAGTAGCTGGCCCTTTTTAACCGGGTCCCCTTTTTCAACCCCAATCCAGGTGACCCGACCGGTCACCTTAGAGCCTAACTGAATCTTCCGGTGAGGAACGATATAACCTCCGGCTGTCAGGACCGCGGGCTCTAAAGATCCCGGCCGGACCGACTGCACCTGCACAACTTCCACTTCGATGGGACTCGGATCTGCGACCCGGTCCCATAGCTCCCAGATCCCCCCTCCCACAGCTAGAAGTAGAATCGCGTAAAACAGGTACCGCCATTTAGATCTGGGGCGATGTCCCCAGTCCATCTTTTGATCTTTATCGATCCGGAGGCTGTGCAGCTCCTCATCTAAAGAATCCAGCTCCGACACAGATGATAGCACATAGTAAGAAGCCGGTCACCGGTAAGGACGTCGTTATCCGCCCTTACGGACTCCTTACTACCTGCTCCCTCCCATCTCTCCATATCTATCTCATATTTTTATCTTTAAAATCCAGGAAGCTTTTAAAGCCTTACTACCTGCTCCCTCCCATCTCTCCATACCTATCCCACGGCGCGCAGGGCGTCCAGGATATGCTGCCGTGCCGCGCGGAGGGCAGGAAACAATCCGCCCAGGAGCCCGATAAGCCCCGAGAAGATCATCCCCCCCAGCAGCAGTTTAGGTGTAACGCGAAACATGAAGGCCACCTCGCTAAAGGTTTGCCAGTTGGTGGTTCCCGTTGAGATTCCGTTGACCGGTAGCGCGAGCAAACATCCCACGGCTCCTCCTAAGAGGGCCAGGATCAGGGATTCCAAAGCAAAGGAGAAAAGGATGCTCCCTTTAGAAAATCCCAGCACGCGAAGAATCCCTATCTCGCGGGAGCGGTTCACCACCGCTCCGTACATGGCATTCATGGCCGCAAAACTGGAGCCCACCGCCATCACGATGGCGATAAACATTCCATAGATCTGGATGATTTGTCCGGACTGGGTCTGTTCCGAATAGTACTGAACCTCCCCTTTGGCGTCCAATTGGAGACGTTGATCCTCTCGAATTCGATGGGAGAGGGTCTCCACCAGAGAGGGGGCTTCCGCCCGGATATAAACCGAAGAATAAATCGGTCGGTTGTAATCGCTCCGCAACTGATTCCCATCGCACCAGATTTCTGAATCGTAGGCCGTGCCCGCCGCTTCAAAAACTCCCACGACCTTCCACTCTCCCTTACCAAATCGCAACCTATCCCCGAGCCCCGTATTCTGAAATCTCCGAGAGATTTGCCGACTTACGACGATCTCTCGTAACCCCGGCTCGAACCAGCGCCCCTCCACCAGCCGGACCTGTGGGTGAAGGGGAAGACCTGTCAGGGAGAGACCCCGGATAAGGACATTGGATCGTTCCGTGGTATGGACCCGGGGCAGGTTGATCAATACGATGGATTCCGCAGAGGCCAGGGGTTCCCCCTGTTCATTTCGGGCCACGCCGGGAAGATATTTAAGGACTTGAAACGCTTCCGGGGAAATGGTACTGTTGGTTTCAGCGCCGGCGTTCTGCCGCAGAACAATCAGGTTTTCAGGGTGCCCCGTAGAAACGAAAGCCATTTTCAACCCGTTGCTAAGGGCCATCAGCACCACGAACACGGCCACCGTCAAGCTTATACTCAGGGCCGTCACGAGGGTAGTGATCGAACGCGCCCGCAGATTGCGAAAATTATATTTTAAAGGGATCGCCATCGCCTAAAACTCCGGACGGCAGGCAGACCCGCCCTCTGCCTATACAACCTGCCGCCCGCCGGTTTCATAATTGCCTGAGCGCCTGCGCCACGGTGATCTGCGAAGCACGCCAGGCCGGGACTCCTGCGCTCAATAAGGCCAGCAAAAGGGCCACGGCCAGACCTAACGCCAGAATGGAAGGGGTCACGATCAGGCTGCTTAAAAATCCGCCCCCGATCCCGGTTAAATCGATGGAGGACCAGAGCAACCAGGCCCCCAGACATCCGAAGATCCATCCCAGGAAGCAGATCAGAACGGCTTCTGCAATGAGCAGGGCCAGAAGGGTTTTACGACGAAACCCGATGGTTTTCAAAATAGCCACCTCCCGCGTTCGTTCCCGCATAGCGATGGCCATCGTATTCGCCACTACCAGTAAAATAGCGAACAGCACCACGGCGTTCACGCTGGCGATCAAAAACTTTACGTTCCCCAGCATGGAAACAAAACTGAGCTGGAAAGCTTTTTCTGTCTCGGTCTTGGTTTGGGCCAGCGAGTTTTGGAATCTGGCATCGATGGTATCGATAATTTGAGGGATGTCCTCGATACGCCGCGCCTTAACTGCGAACGTTCCGATGACGTTAGGCCGTCCCATGGCTTCGTTCCAGTACTCCCAGTTAAAATAAAGGGCGCTCGCCTCTTCCTTGGTGGGAGCGGTGTAAATTCCGCGGATGGTTAATTCAAGGTCTACCGGGAAAATGCGACCGATCAAAGTGATGCGGTCCCCAACTTTCCAGTTAAATCGGTCCGCCAACGTCTTCCCCACGATACATCCCGTGCGATCCTTGATGAAGCTTTGAAGCTGATCCGGGGAGAGTTGATACTCGCCGTACATCTCAAAAACTTTATCAGGCTCCGTGGCGAACTGGGCGAAGAAGTTCTTTTCATCGATATAGACTCCGCCAAACCACTGTAAAGGTACCACTTGTTGAACCCCGGGAATCTTTTCGATCTCCGAACGATAGGAGATGGGAAGGGAATTGGCTAAAGATACGGCATGCCGCACGACGAGTCTTAACTGGGCCTCTAAACTCTCCGGGGTCCGGTTAAGAGTGGTCCAGAAGGCTATAATGGTCGTCAGCAGAAACAAGGAGATGGCGAGGCTTAAAACGGTCAGAACACTGCGGATTTTATTTCGCAGGGCATTTTTCCAGACCAGATGAAAGTATTTCATGGGCCCAAAGTTACCGTAGCCCGTTTACCTCCTAAGTACAGATCACGATAAATACCCCACCGATTAAACGGCGACGTAATTAGGGCGGTCGGTACGAAGGTTATGAAGCCGGCCAGAGACGTCTCCTCTCATTTACGCATTTAAGTGTACAAATCGGATATACTGATCCAACTATGAAAATTTTATGGCCGAAGGGATCGCACGTCAAGGGATTTAACAGGTTTCCCATTTGTTTGCGTCCGGTTAATTAGCGTGGGGAAAGAGGTTAGCCTGGGTCGAGATGCGCGGAATCATTTGATACTTGACAGAAGACGTCGGCTACCCTACGATAGGTATGTTACGTTTAAATTTGCCAGCCCCGCAAGGAAGCGATCGAACCTTTAAACAGGAAAAATACCCATGCGAATCAAAGTTATTAACCCCAATACGACCGAGCGTATGACCAAGAAAATCGGTGAAGCCGCCCGGGCCGTGGCGGCTCCCGGGACGGAGATCGTGGCCTGTAACCCTGCGATGGGACCGGTTTCCATTGAAGGGCACTACGATGAGGCCCTCAGCGTGATCGGGATGCTGGAGGAGGTCCGCAAGGGCGAGGCGGAGGGCATGGAGGGATATGTCATCGCCTGTTTTGGCGATCCGGGGTTGTTGGCTGCCCGCGAAATCGCGCGGGGACCTGTCCTTGGCATCGCCGAAGCCGCTATGCACGCGGCGAGCCTGATCGCAACTGGTTTTTCGATTGTGACGACCCTGGCCCGCACCCGGGTCATCGCCCAGCAACTGGTCGATAACTATGGAATGGGACGTTTCTGCAGAAACATCCGCGCCACGGATCTGGCGGTCCTGGAGCTGGAAGAGGAAGGCTCCCGCGCACGGCGGATCATTATCGAGGAATGTCGCCGGGCGCTGACTGAGGATCACGCCGATGCCATTGTCCTCGGCTGTGCAGGTATGGCCGATCTGACAGCGCAAATTTCCCGGGAAATCGGCGCCCCTGTCATCGACGGCGTCAGCGCGGCGGTCAAGTTCGTGGAAGCCCTGGTCGGCTTGGGTTTAGGCACCAGCAAGCGGGGAGATCTGGCATTTCCTTTGGCCAAGCCTTACACCGGTCTGCTTCGTCACTTTGCACCGTGAGGCCACAGCGTAGGAGAAGGGGGGAGTGAGATCATGGCAGAATTTGATTTCATTGTGCGCGGCGGCATCGTCGTAACCGCCGAGGGTATACGTGCTGCGGATGTAGGGGTTAAAGAGGGCAAAATTGGCGCCATCGGGGAGAATTTATCCGGGAGCACCGAGGGAGAAATCGATGCCACGGGTCTTCAGGTGTTGCCCGGGCTGATCGATGCCCATGTCCATTTCAACGAACCGGGCCGGACCGAATGGGAGGGATTGGCTACCGGTAGCCGGGCGCTGGCCGCGAATGGGGTTACCGGCTTCATCGATATGCCGCTGAACTCGACCCCGCCGGTCGTCGATGGCACCACCTTCGAGGCCAAGAGGGCTTGCGCCGAGCGCGAGTCGGTGATCGACTTTGGGCTCTGCGGCGGTATGATCCCGGGCAATGCCAAGGGCCTGGTCGAGCAATGGCAACGTGGCGCCCTCGCTTTTAAAGCGTTTATGTGTTTTTCGGGTATTGAGGACTATCCCTGGTGCGATGACGCAGCCCTCTATGAGGGGATGCAGGTAGCGGCGGATCTCGGCGCCATCGTGGACGTCCACGCCGAGAATCACGACATCGTTGCCGCCTTGACGGCGCGCGCCAGGGCTAAGGGGGACCACTCGGCGGCGGCTTACGAGGCAAGCCGTCCTCCGATTACAGAGCTCGAGGGGATCCAACGCGCCGTGCTGTTAGCCTCCGATAGGGGGGCCGCGTTGCACGTGCTGCACGTGTCGTCTCGGGAGGGAATCGCCGCGCTACGTGCGGCCAAGGCCAACGGGGCGGATGTCTCTGCGGAAACCTGTCCCCATTACCTGATCTTCGATCTCGAAGACGTGGATGCGCTTGGACCTGTGGCCAAGTGTGCTCCGCCGATTCGCGGAGGCGTTCATCGCGAGGCGTTATGGGCTGCCGTAGAAGATAGAACCCTGGATATGATCGTCTCCGACCATTCGCCCAGCCCGCCCGAACTCAAAGCGGGCAAGAAGTTACTCGATGCCTGGGGAGGTATCCCGGGCTGCCAATTCGGCTTGCCGGCGATGATTGAATACGGATATCACCGGCGGGGGGTCCCCCTCCAGCGCATCGTCGAGCTCTATGCGACCCAGCCGGCGAAGCGGTTCGGTCTCGCTCCGGCGAAGGGCGCGATCGCCGTCGGCGCAGACGCCGACCTGGCGCTGGTAGACCTTCATAAAGCCATCACCGTCCGCGCCGAGGATATTTTGTACCGCCACAAACAAAGCCCCTATGCGGGACGGACCTTACGGGGCGTTGTGACCCGCACCATCCTGCGAGGCCGGACGGTGTTCGCCGACGGTCGCATCGTCGAGGACGGTCGGCGGGGCCGGATGATGGTCCGACAGAGGAAATGAGCGGGACGAGGACTAACCCGGATCCGTGGATCTTTGGCGGTGAAATCATGGCCCGGCTTGACGAACTGGCGACCTGCAGCGAGGACCCAAGCGGCCTCACCCGCGTCTTTTTGAGCCCGGAGGCGAAGCGGGCCAGCGGGCTGGTGTTGGGATGGATGACCGAAGCCGGCATGGACGCTCAGATCGACGGCATCGGTAACGTGGTGGGTCGTTACGAAGGGATGACCCCCGGCCTTCCCGCCCTGATGCTCGGCTCGCATCTGGATACGGTCCGAAATGCCGGAAAGTACGATGGGATGCTAGGGGTCGTCGCCGCCATCGCCTGCGTTAAAGCGCTGCACCAGGGGCACGAGCGGCTCCCCTTTGCCATCGAAGTGGTCGGCTTTGCCGAGGAGGAAGGCGTTCGATTCCATTCGACTTTGCTCGGCAGCCGCGCTGTGGCCGGGACCTTCGATGAGGCAGTGCTTCAGAACCGTGATGACAAAGGTATCAGTATCGCCGAGGCCATGCGCGCCTATGGCCTCGATCCAAATGGCATCGCCGGGGTAGCGCGGCGACCCGGTGACCTTCTGGCCTATGTCGAGCTGCACATCGAACAAGGTCCCGTGCTCGAGGCAGAGGGTCTGCCTGTCGGCATCGTAACCTCCATTGCGGGGGCGACGCGTCTGGTGGTGACGATCACCGGCAACGCCGGACACGCCGGAACGGTCCCGATGGCGTTGCGACGGGATGCCTTAACCGCTGCGGCGGAAGCCATTCTTTCCGTCGAAACCCGGTGCTCCGCTAAAACCGAAACGTCCGGCACGGCGGGTCTGGTGGGAACGGTCGGGCAGATTCAGGTCTCTCCGGGCGCCAGCAACGTGATCCCGGGAACCGCCCGGTTTTCCGTAGATATCCGCGCCCCTAACGATATAGATCGCCTCGCTGCGGTAAAGGAGGTGACGGAGGCTATCGCGGAGATCTGTTCACGACGCGGCGTGGGTTATGACATCCAGAAGGTCCACGAGAGTTCAAGCTGCGCTTGCGCTCCCTGGCTTATGGATCAATTGGAAGCTGCGGTTTTAGCGGAGGGGATGAGGCCCCATCGGCTACCCAGTGGCGCCGGCCACGATGCGATGGCCATGGCCGCCCTGACCGATATCGCCATGCTCTTCGTTCGCTGTAAAGGGGGCATCAGCCATACCCCGGCGGAGTCCATTACCCCGGAAGATGCGTATGCGGGCACACAGGTGCTTTTTCGCTTCGTCCGGCAATTCAAAAAACCCTGATGAACGCAGGTAAAGGAGACAAAAAATTATCGGAGCTTAGCTGCGCTCATCGAAGGTTTCACTAGGATCGTGGATTTTAAGAAAGAAATCAGCAAGTTTCTCGACCGGCATTCTAACCGACAAATCGAATTTCTCGCCGAATTGGTGAAGGTTCCCTCGGATAATCCGCCGGGCGATTGCGTGGCCCATGCAGAGCGGGCCGCGGAGCTCCTCAAGACCCTGGGGCTGGAGGTCGAAAAGTATCCGGTTCCCGAAGATCTCGTCCGAAGTCATGGGATGATCCGCGTCACGAACCTGGTGGTTCGCCATCGTTCTGACGGCGGGCCGACGGTCGCCCTGAACGCCCATGGCGATGTAGTCCCCCCCGGCGAGGGGTGGACCGCCGATCCCTACGGCGCGGAGATCCGAGATGGGGTCATGTATGGCCGGGGGGTGGCCGTCTCGAAATCCGATTTCGCGACTTACACCTATGCGCTGCTGGCGCTCAAGGACGTCCAGGCCCCGCTGAAGGGTGGTGTTGAACTGCACTTTACCTACGACGAAGAGGCGGGTGGCAGGGTGGGTCCGCAGTGGCTTCTGGAACAGGGCATTTCCAGGCCCGATTTCGCCATCTCGGCAGGGTTTTCCTATTCGGTCGTGACCGCCCACAACGGGTGCCTCCATCTCGAGGTCCAGGTCAGAGGCAAGTCGGCCCACGCCGCCCGTCCCGATACCGGCCATGATGCCTTGGAGGCGGCAACTGCCGTGCTTTCGGCGCTCTACGAGCACCGCAAAGGTTATACGACCGTTCGCTCCAAGATCGAAGGGATCGACTCCCCAACCCTGGTCGTTGGCCTCATCCAGGGAGGTATCAACACCAACGTGGTCCCGGATTTGATTACCTTTCGCCTGGATCGACGCCTGATTCCTGAAGAGAACAGCGCGGAGGTCGAACGCGAATTGACGGCCATCATGGAACGAACGGCCGCCCAGTTTCCTGGGATAGAGTTAAGCGTTCGACGTATTCTGTTAGCCAACAGCCTGACCCCGGTGCCCGGCACGGAGAAGCTGGTCCAGATCCTGACGCGCAATGCCGGAGAGGTTATCGGTGGAGAGATCCGGGTTCACGGGGTTCCGATTTATACCGATGCCCGACACTATGCTGCCGCCGGGATCCCAACCGTTATCTACGGAGCCGGCCCCCGGAGCCTCCTCGAGGCCAATGCGCATCGCGCGGATGAACGCTTGAGGTTGAGCGATCTCAGAAAGGCAACCCAGGTCGTCGCTTTTACCCTGCTCGAGCTCTTAGGCGACCCTGTTCACCTTCAAAAATAGAAAGTTCTTTTATGTATCGATCGGGATGGTTGTATTCCCTGGCGTTAATAGCCGGACTCTTTCTGACGAACCTCGGTTTCTGTGCGGACCCTTCTTCAGAAGGCACCCCCGACCTATGGGGCAAGGCAAAGGAAATAACCCAAAGCACCCTCAAAAGTGCCAGAGGTCTCTTAAATGGCGAGGAAAGAAGCAAGACGGGAGAGCTGTGGGAAAAAATCATCCCCAGGCTGGAATCGGTGCTCAAACTGGAAGATCGACAGGAGGCTCTGCCAAAATCCGCGTGGTTCACTACGGATAAGGCTTCCAATCAAGAAAAGATCAATGAATTACTGGATGAAGCCGTTGAAATCCTGAATATCTCTACGACCCAGGAGTATCGGAGACAGATCCAGGAACTCGAATGGGATATCCGTGAGGCGCGTCAAAAGATGGTAGAATATGAAGAAAAGCGGGTGTTCGCGCCTAAAAGAAAACCCGTGTGGAAGCCCTGGGAGACGACCGAGGAAGCGTATAGCGGAAAGATCGAGGAGTTAAAAGACAGAATTGCCGGGGATCAGGAGGAAATTCATCAGATAAAACGATCCCTCCAGAAAGAACTCCAGAATATCGGGCTAAACCTCACCCAGGAACAGCTAGATTTTCTGCTCTCCACGGTGATCGGGGATAACGTTCTTCAGGTCAGCGTGGCCTTTAACAATGTCAAAGCCATCACCCAGCAACTCGAGCAGATTATGGTTAAGAGCGGAGAGAACGTCGGTATGGCCAGGCGGTATTATGGGATGTATACCGTGCTTTTAGAGATCCTGGACCATATGTATCAGCAGTTGATCCGAGAGATTAATCAAAAATATATCCCTCAGATCGAAGGGGGAAAAGATCAAGAAGGAAAAGAAATCAAAGGGATCATTCCAAAAACGGAAACCTTGCTCAAAGAGACCGAGGAGCTTTTAAAGACCATACCTCCGGGTAGTGGTCGGGAGATTTTAGAGTCTAACATAAAGGCCCAGAAATTGACCCTGGAGGTTGCCAAATCTTATAAGGGATATCTCGAAACCCAGCGGGATAACCTGTTCTCAGCCAAACAGAGGCTCACGAAGGATCTATCTACCGCAAAGAACACGTATGAAACCGTTAAGGTGTCCAGTGAGCTTGTGGATATGATGAAGTCCGGCCAAAGTCTGTTTGACACGCTGAGAAATTTGCAAATGCCCGAGCTTCGCGCTTTTGAAAATCTGGAGATGAAACGGGAGTTTGAGAAGCTCACGATACAACTGAGGGCCGGCGGAGAGGGTTGATCCTGGCGGATCACCCCGTCCCGCAACTTTTTAGCCCTGAAACTTTAAATTTTTAGCCGCAAAGGCCCAAAGACCCAAAGATCGAGGGTTGAGGCTTGAGGATAGGGATCTTCGATCCTCCGTCCGGGGGTTTTAGCGCCTTTATAGCTAAAGAATCGGGAGGGATGTAATGAAAGTTGTGGATGCGATCGCTCAAATTCTGAAGATCGAAGGGGTAGAGTACCTGTTTGCCTATCCCGTTAACCATATTATCGAGGCCGCAGCCAAGGTAGGAATTCGTCCCATCATCGTTCGCCAGGAGCGTGTCGGCCTTCATATGGCGGATGCTCTCAGCCGCATGACTTCTGGGGAGAGAATCGGGGTCTTCTGCATGCAGAGCGGCCCGGGATCGGAAAACGCCTTTGGGGGCGTGGCTCAGGCTTACGGGGATTCTGTGCCCATCGTGGTGCTGCCCATGGGCTATCCCCGTGCTATTACCAACGTGCCTCCTAATTTTAACTCCTTCCTTAATTATCGCCACGTCACCAAGTCCTGCGAGCAAGTCATCCTGCCACAGGCCGTACCGGATGCCCTGCGACGCGCCTTTACCCAGGTAAGAAACGGGCGACCCCGTCCGGCATTGGTCGAAATCCCCCATGATCTTTTTGGGGAGGAACTGCCCCAGCCCTTACAGTACCGTCCTACGCCGACTTTGCGCTATGGGCCGGATGCCGGCCAGGTGCGAAAGGTGGCCGACGTTTTGCTGAAGGCCAGCCGACCCGTCCTTTATGCCGGCCAGGGGGTCCATTACGCTAAGGGGTGGCAGGCTTTGCGCGATCTGGCGGAACTGCTGGAGGCGCCCGTGACCACAAGCCTGGGAGGTAAGAGCGCTTTTCCGGAAAATCATCCCCTGTCTCTGGGCTCCGGGGGGAAGGCCATGCCCCACACGGTGCACCATTTCCTGCATCAGGCGGACGTCATTTTTGGCATCGGGTGCAGCTTCAGCATCACCAATTTCGGAGTGCGTATGCCCAAGGGTAAAACCATCGTCCATGCCACGTTAGATCCGGCGGATATCAACAAGGACGTGGAGGTGGAATATGCCCTGGTGGGGGATGCGCGCCTGACCCTGGAAGCTTTGGGGGATGAAATCCGTGACCGCCTGGGGGGGAAACCTCGGGGGCGTAAGGAACAGGTCGCTCAAGAAATCAAAACCCTCAAAGGGGAATGGCTGGCCAAATGGATGCCCAAGCTCACCTCCAAAGAGGTGCCCCTCTCCCCCTACCGAGTCCTCTGGGATCTGCTGCATACCGTAGATGTGGCCAACACCGTGATTACCCATGACGCCGGAAGTCCAAGGGATCAGCTCTCGCCCTTCTGGGAAGCCATCACCCCCCTCTCCTATATCGGTTGGGGCAAAACCACCCAACTGGGCTATGGGCTCGGGCTGGCCATGGGAGCCAAGCTCGCTCTACCGGATAGATTGTGCATCAACGTCTGGGGAGATGCAGCCATTGGCTTCACGGGGATGGACTTCGAGACCGCGGTCCGGGAACGAATCCCCATCCTATCCATCCTGTTCAACAACTTCTCCATGGCCATGGAGTTACCGATCATGCCGGTTTCTACGGAGAAATACCGCAGCACGGATATATCTGGAAACTACGCAGACATGGCCCGGGCCTTCGGCGGCTACGGAGAGCGGGTGACGACCCCGGATGAGATCATCCCGGCCATCAAACGGGGGATTCAGAAAACGGAAGAAGGCACGCCGGCCTTGCTGGAATTCCTTACGGCCAAAGAGATTGAGTTCTCCTTATTCCCATAGATCAGGAAAAGAGGTTGAGAACCTCCATAAAGTCGGTGCCAGAGCTTATTCAAGGGACCCCGCGGATATGAACGCCGGCTCTGCCTGGTCTTGGATAAGGGCCAGGTAGAGCCGAGATCACGAAAGGACAAGAGCCTATGGCCGATGTCGAACAGCGACTTAAAGAATTAGGTATTCAACTCCATACCCCAGATCCCCCTGTGGCAAATTATGTTCACGCCGTACGGACCGGAAACTTGGTCTTTCTCGCCGGACACGGGCCTCGAAAACCGGAAGGGGGGATGGTGACCGGTAAAGTGGGACGCGAAGTGGGCCTGGAGCAGGCTAAAGAAGCTGCGCGGTTAGTAGCCATCAACTTGCTATCTTCCCTTAAAGCCGAGATTGGGGATCTTAACAAAGTCAAACGGATCGTTAAAGTGCTAGGGATGGTTAACGCGGACCCGTCGTTTACCAGTCATCCCCAGGTCATGAACGGCTGCTCCGATTTGCTGGTATCTCTTTTTGGAGATCGCGGTAAGCATGCGCGCTCGGCGGTGGGGATGGGTTCCCTGCCTTCTAACATTTCCGTGGAAATTGAGATGGTCGTTGAAGTGGAAGATTGAGGATTTCGCCCCCTAAGGAGGAACCATGAAAATTACAGACGTAAAGGCTACCTGGCTGCGGTATCCTATCCCTGAGGACAAGCAGCACGTGAGCGATTTTGGGCGCGTGGCCACCTTTGATATGACCCTGGTGGAAGTGGTGACCGAGGGGGGTCTCAGCGGGTACGGCGAGGCCAAAGCCCAGGTAGGCAGTAGCAGCGACAATCACGCCCTCGTTACCCTGATCGCGAAGGAGCTGAGGCCTCTGCTGATCGGTCGGGATCCCCGCCGGATCGGCGCCTTATGGGAGGAAATCTACAACGGAGTTCGGGCGCACTATGCCCTCAGCCGGGGGCGCGGCTTTCCCGTATTGGATCGGCGCGGCCTTAGAATCTCTGCGATCAGCGGCATCGATATGGCGTTGTGGGACCTTCTGGGGAAATCGTTGGGCGTCCCCGTCTACCAGTTACTGGGAGGTAAGTGCCGGGAGGCTTTGCCCGCCTACGCCAGCGGCGGGTGGGCGGATGCGGCTGGAATTGGAGCTCAGTTGCAGAGCTACATCGACCGGGGCGGTTTTCGGGCTGTGAAGATGCGGGTCGGGGTCATGGATGGGAACGTGGCCACTTCCGCCGCCCGGATACAGGCCGCGCGCGCCGCCCTGGGCCCGCATATTGCCATCATGGTGGACGCCCATGGCACCTTTAGCGTGCGGGAAGCCCAGCGCTTTGCCCGCAAAGTCGAAGCCTGTGACCTGGCCTGGTTTGAGGAGCCGGTGAACGCCGATGATAAGGGCGGCCTCGCCCAGGTGCGGGCCAGCACCGATATCCCCATCGCCAGCGGCGAGAGCGAATCCACCCGCTTTGATTTTCGCGACCTGATGACCCTGGGTGCGGTGGACATTGTACAACCCGACCTGGCTATCATGGGGGGCATCACCGAAGGCGTGCGCGTCGCGGCCATGGCCAGCGCTTTCCAGATCACCGTGGCCCCCCACCTGTGGGGCTCGGCGCTTCTTTTTGCCTCGGGCTTGCAATTGGCCGCAGCCACCCCCAATTGCACCATCCTGGAGTACTCCCTGGGCTTTAATCCCATGCTACACGAACTGGCCGCGGACCCTCCCGTCGTCCGGGATGGCTATATCTACATCCCGGACAGACCGGGACTCGGGGTCACGCTGAACCCAGAGTTTGTGGAACGTTATCAGGTCCGGTGAGCAGGCTTAAGACGTAAAACCTATCCCCCCAGGTAAAGGCGTCTCACGTGATCGTTGTTGATAAGGTTCTTGGAGGCATCCTCCAGGGCGACGCGCCCGTTCTCCAGCACATATCCTCTGGAGGAGATCTTCAGGGCCATGCGCGAGTTCTGCTCAACCAAAATGACGCTGACTTTCTCTTCTTTATTGATCGCAAGGATCGCCCTGGCGATTTCCCGGACCATCATGGGGGCAAGCCCCAGGGAGGGTTCGTCCAGGAGAAGCAGTTTGGGTCTCGCCATCAGGGCGCGGCTAATGGCGACCATCTGCTGCTCGCCACCGCTAAGGCTGCCACCCAACTGGCGCCGCCTTTCCCTGAGCCTGGGAAAACGGGTGTAAATGCGCTCCAGGTCATCGGCAATGCCTTTTTTGTCCCTTCGGAGATAAGCGCCCATGAGGAGGTTATCCTTCACAGTCATATAAGGGTAGACATGCCTTCCCTCGGGCACCATGGAAATTCCCAGGGCAACGATCTTCTCCGGGGGAAGGCCATCGATCCGCTGACCGTTAAACCAGATCTCCCCGGAACTAATCTTGGTTAAGCCGGTGATGGCGCGCAACGTAGTCGTTTTTCCCGCCCCGTTGGCCCCAATCAAGGTGACAATCTCCCCCTGCTCCAAAGTCAGGGAAACCCCCTTTAAGGCCATGACCCTGTCGTAGAAAACTTCAATGTTCCGGACCTCAAAGTACGCCATTCGTGGTTACACTTTTAGAATCCAGCCTCTTCATCCTCTTTACCGAGATAAGCCTCAATGACGGCTGGATTCTGTTGTATTTCTTTGGGTTTCCCTTCAGCGATTTTAGTGCCAAAGTTCAAGACGACGATCCGATCACTGATTTTCATGACGGCGGGCATGTCGTGCTCTACCAGGATGATCGTGATGCCCCGATTCCGAATTCCCCGAACCATTTCAACCGCCGTATCCGTCTCCTCCGGATTCATTCCTGTGAATGGTTCGTCGAGAAGAAGCAGTTGGGGATTAGCTGCCAGGGCTACGGCTATTTCGAGCGCCCGCAGATGGCCGTGGGGGAGATTTCTGGCCTCTTCATCCTTAAGATCGGCTAATCCCAGATAGGCCAGAATGTCTAAAGCGCTTTGGTGGAAATCCGCTTCATCCCTCCTTGCTTGGCGGCTATTGAAAAAGATGCCCCAACTGCTTGCACGACAACGAAGGTGATGGGCAATGATCACATTCCGCAGGGCCGTCATTTCTTTAAAAATTTTTGTTTCCTGGAAGGTGCGGACGATGCCCTTGCGCGCAACGACGTGGGCCGGTAAGTGGGTAATTTCCTCGCCCTTGAAGCTAATAGTCCCGTGGGTGGGTTTTATAAAGGAGGTGATCAAATTGAAGAGGGTGCTCTTCCCCGCCCCATTCGGACCGATAATGGAGAGGATTTCCCCTTCTTCCACCTGGAAGGTCACCTGATTGACGGCGGTTAAACCTCCAAACCTTTTTGTAAGACCTCTGGCCTCAAGAAGCATGAAACTTAGCGTCGGGCACCTTCAAGGCGACACCGGCGGAAAGGGCCTACCGGGTCGCCCTCCACGCCTCCTCCCGGGTACGGGACTCGTGGATTGGCCCGCGGTCCTCACTTGATCGACCTCTTACGTTTCAATCTCAGGCTTAGAATCCCATTGGGAAGCCACAGCATGAAGGTGATCATAATCACCGCATAAATCATGGTTTGATACGTCTGGACGCTATGGAGCAGCTCAAAGCTCACGATAAGTAAGAATGCGCCCGCGACGGGACCAAAAAGATAATCGAGCCCTCCGAGGAAACAGTAAAGCATGAAGTAAATGGAGTCGGTCACGGTATACGTCGACGGGTAGATATTCTGTTGGAAAACCGCGAAAAAGGAGCCCCCTAATCCGCCGATAAAACAACAGATGGCATAGGCCATGACGCGATATTTAGCCACATTGATCCCGATGCTGGACGCCAACGCCTCGTTCTGCCGGAGCGATTTGAAGATCCAGCCCAGCCGGCTGGTGGACAGACGCCGTAAGCAAATCAGGGTCAGGATGAGCAGGAAGGCCGCCAGGTAGTAAAAAGGCAAAGGGTCCGATCCCTTAAACTCCGGGATTAAAGTTACCCCTGCGAGGGAGATAGCGCCGGGTCGCGGGATATCCACGATGCCGGTACCGCCTCGGGTGAATTCTCCGCCGTTGAGGAACGCCAGCCGGGTCGCTTCGGTCAGGCTGAGGGTGATCATCGCAAAGTAAACGCCCCTGAGGCGCAATATGGGCCAGCCGATCAAAGCGCCGACCAGCGCCGCAACGCCCCCCGATAAGGGAAAACAAATCCAGAAGGGGACGCCGTATCTGACCGATAAGATGGCCGTGGTATAGCCCCCGATGAGGGCAAAAGCTCCCTGGCTGATATTGCTGCGACCGATGGCAAAGGTCACCCATACCCCTAAACTGATGACGCTCAGCATGGAAGCGGTGGTGACGACGCCCAGGATATATTTAGAATCTCGATAGAAGAGCGGGAAGAGGACCAGGTAAACCAGTCCCAACAGGAAGAGGGTCGAGGATCGAAGAGGGAAGATCGAAGAGCGAGGTACGCTCTTTCCCAGATCCCCGGTCTTCAACCCCGGGTCCTCGGCCCTCAAGCTTCGGTCCTCGATCTTCAAGCCTCGATCTTCCATCTTTACCCCTGAGGTCTGCCCATAATTCCTTGAGGACGGACGATTAAGAAGAGAATAAGGGCTAAGAAAATAATCAGGTACGTGGTGGAACCGGGAAGGGTTTCGTAACCGATAGCCTCGCAGAAGCCGAGCACGAAACCTCCGAGGATGGCCCCGGAGACCACCCCGGCACCCCCGATCATGACCATCATAAAAGCCTTTGTGGAGACCGCGGTGCCTGACCCTGCGTTGATGGCAAATACAGTGATCAACAGGCCTCCGGCCACGCCGGCCAGGGCGGCGCCTATGGCGAAGCCCAGGGCCGAGATGCGATTGATATCGACGCCTTGCAGGTAGGTGGCCTCCTTATCCTGAGCCAGGGCGCGCATGGCGCGCCCGGGCCTGGTATACTGGACAAACAGTAGCAGGCCGATGATCAGGAGGAAAGCCAGGAAGAACACCAGGGCCCTACCCGCGGGCAGGTAAGCGCCAAATATTTCATAGACGCCGGTCACCACGGACGGCACGCCCCTCTGCTTCTCCCCGAAGGAGAATAAAGCCAGGTTTTCAAGCAACAGCGCCGTTCCCATGGCCAGAAGCATGGTATTTTCTTCTCTCCTTGCCAGACGGATGACCCTCCGAAAGAAGAATTTTTCGAAGAAGACGCCTATGCCGGCCAGAACCAGAGCCGCCGCCGCCAAAGCCAGGAAATAGTTCCATTGGTAAACGCCGTAAAGGTAGTAAACCACGAACCCGCCCAGCATGTACATCTGCCCGTGGGCGAAGTTCACCACATTCAGGATGCTGAAGATCAAAGTGAGTCCGAGGGCTATAAGGGCATAAATCATCCCCAGAACCATTCCGTTAATGATCATCTGGGCCATGGCCTACCTTCCGTCGTCCGCGAAGGTCCGTCGTTGTAGGGACCCACGGCGGTGCGCCCCTACACTCCGGACAAAATCCTCAATCCTCGACACTGCCGATGAAAAGCGTTTCAAATTTCCCGTTGCGGACCTCGTTGACAACCATAGGAACGCCGATCTGGCGGGGCTGACCGAAATAGGCGGTCCCTACATACTTTAAAACCTTCTCATCCTTCAGGAAGGGGTTCCTTACTTTCACTTCCGGAATCGCCTTTTTGAAGGCTTCTACGTCTGTCAGGGCCGACTTGCCAGCTTTTTGGAGGGTATAAAGGATCATCTGTAAGGCGTAAACTTTGGTCCCGGCCTCATCATTCCACTCACCGGCCACTTTTTTATAGCGCTCGACGAACTTTTTCATGTAGTCGCTCTGAATTTCCGGGGTACTGGCCCCCCCTACAGAGATAAAGCCTTCCGCATACTGTCCGGCGACTTCGTTCAAGATCTTGATATCCTGGGCGGTCTCCGTGCTCAACAACCCCTTATAACCCAACTCACGGGCTGCCTTGATGAGCAGCGGGGCATCGGCAGGGGCAACCCCCGACAGAACGATAAGATCGGGATTTCCTTTTACCACCTTGGACATGACCGGGAAGAAATCCGTCGTGCCGGGCTCGTAAGTATCCGTCGAGGAGATGATATTTAACCCCAACTTCTTGGCCGCCTCGACCCCCTCGTCCCGCTGGTTGAGGGGATCTGAATCGTTCCGCGCAATAAAACTGATTGATTTCACCCCCTTATTTTCTTTGAGATATTTATAAATCACAGGGCCCGCCTGGTACGAGGCAATCATCCCCAGGATAGAATTACCGTGCGGAGGGCTATACAACGCTTTCGAGAAAGCGTAAGGGATGTTGATAGCCCCCCCGGCCTCGATCACGGGCACGACGCTGGCCGCGGTGGTATCCACATTGGGGCCGACGATGTATTTGACTTTCTCTTGATAGACCAGTCTTTCCATGCCGGATACGGCCAGCTTGGGATCCATTTTGTCGTCAATGCTCACCAGTTCAATCTTATACTTCTCTCCGTCTATCTCCACCCCTCCTTCTTCGTTAATCATCTCGGCAGCCGCCTGTATACAATATTTGTTGACCAACCCCCAGGACGCCGCCGGACCGCTCATAACACCTAACTGCCCAATTTTAAGAACCTTTTCCTGGGCAAAGGCCGTCCCGGCAACGATCGAAACGATAAAAGCCGCCACGACGACCCCCCAGATCCTTGTGAGCTTCATTCCTTTGAATCTGTTCATCACTTTATCTCCTTTCTTAGGAAAGATTGAAATAAGCTTAGATTTTTAGAACCACTCCCATCAAATAATAATGCCCCGACTTAGTCAAGAAAAATATCGTTTGAACTTTAAAGAACAGATGAACCCCCTCGGTTATAAAAACCAGGGGGCTCATCTGAGGGAATCAGGAGGGATCGTAAAAACCCAGTGAAGGTTATACGCTTGAGGTACTTCTTGATAAAGCAAGACAGATGCCAAATCGATTACAAACTTAACCTCCCTGGTATCAAGGGGTTACGCAGGCCGCCCTGAATGACCTGCCCGGCTTTTAGACACAGAGATCCGTCCCCTGTCCAGAAAAAAGGCGTCAGCCCTTTCCATGTGGAACCCTCGCCTAAACCTTGGGGCAACCCCGTAGGCATCCCCCTATCCCCTTGGGGCTTCTGCCCCCTGCCTTCTTCCCTTGTAGAGAGGGGGGCAGGGGTTAGGTTTCTTTCCTAGCTATATGGGTATGGGAGCAACCTCCATGGCTGCTACTCGCGGCCTGGCAAAACTCGCTCTGGGCAGGACCCCGTTCGCCTTACAGAATTTAACACGGGAGAGCTAAGCACCTTTCAAAATATTAACCGGGCCCAGGGCGGCGAGGTCTTTTTCTATCTGGTTTCGGTCCCCGACGGCCAGGATGACCAGATGATCCGGATGTAAGTATTGCCGGGCGGCTTGAAGTATATCCTCCTTCGTCACTTTAAGAATCTTATCCCGGAGCGTTTCCAAAAAATCAGGGGGAAGCCCATAATACTCATAGAGCATTTTGCGCTGGACGATTTTCTCCCGGGTATCGAACCTGAAGATAAAGGAGTTGAGGTACTGATCTTTAGCGATCTGCAACTCCTCATCGGAGACCTCTTCCTGGGTTAATCGCTTAAGTTCTTCCAGAACGGAGCTGATCGCTTCCCGGGTAGATTCCGTCTTTGTCTGCAGGACTATTTGAAAGACCCCGTAATCTCGGAACCCCGGATCATAACTCGACCAGATGCCATAAGCAAGTCCTTCATCGTTACGGACCCTCTTGTAAAGGCGGCTGGTAAATCCCCCGCCCCCTAAGATCATATCCATAACCCGAATGGCGGGATAATCCGGATTCGTCACCTTAGTTCCCAGGTGCCCGATGATCAAGTTCGTCTGGTTAATATCCTTATCAAAGAGGGCGATGGAGCTCTTGGCAGAGGTATCCGCCAGTTCGACTTCCGGGTACTCCACCTTCGCGCGCTCCCATCCTGCAAAGGCCTTTTCGATCTTTTCGATCATTTCTGCCTTATTAAAATCTCCGGTAATTCCCAGCATAACGACGTTAGGATGGAAATATTTTTGATGAAAGGCAACTAAATCCTCGCGCTTTATACGGTTGACGGTCTCTATTTCGGGAGTCCGGGCTAGAGGATGCATTTTTCCGTAAACCAGCTTTTCAAACTCCCTCTGGGCGATCCCTTGAGGAGAATCATCTCTCCTTCGGATATACTCCAGAGCCTTAGCCTTAGCCAGCTCTACTTTATCTTCAGCGAAGATCGGATTCATAAGGACATCCGCAAAGATCTCCAGGCTTTTGTCCAGATTCTTCTTGAGGGTAAAAAGTCCTGCGGAACCCGATTCGTCCCCGATGCTGGTCTCAACCGTAGAAGCCATGAATTCCAGTTCTTCATTGATCTCTTCAGCAGTCCGATTTTTGGTGCCTCCGGTTCTCATGACAGTTCCGGTGAGGTCCGCCAGACCTACCTTATCGGCAGGCTCGTAAATGGACCCGGTTCGGATCCTCGCGGATATATTTACGACCGGGAGCTCGTGATCTTCGGCCAGGAAGAGGATCATTCCGTTGGGCAGCTCGACCCGATCTACGGCCGGGGGTTTAAATTCCAGCGGTTTGAACTTAAGGTCCTTGTAAGTCTGGGCCTGGATGGCACTTGCTATAAGGAGAAGGACGACAAGACTTGATAGAATAAAAGAATGTTTTTTTATTTTATGCATAACTTAAGAGAGGAAGTGGGGGAGTGCAGGAGTAGGAGGGGGGGGGGTAAGAGCGTGCGAACCATCCGCACCCGTACCCCTCTGCTCCCATACCTCCATACTCCCATACACCGTTTTCCGCTTTTAGTTTACCCCTGAGGCCTTTCCTTTTTTACGATAGTCGCCACCGTCCGATGGGTCTTTGTAAAGTACTCTTTGGCAACCCTCATAATATCCTCAGGCGTAACGGCCTTGATCTTATCCAGATGTTTCTCGATATTGCGCCAATCACCGGTGATGGCCTGAAAGAACGCCAGTTGGCTGGCCAGGCCGCTATTGGAGGATAGGGAACTGATAAAAGAGGCCTCCTCGTTATTGATCACCTTTTGTAATTCCTCCTGGCTCACCGGTTCTGTCTTGAGCCTCTCCAGCTCTGCGTAGATCCCCTCTTCCACCTCCTTGGTCGTGTGGGGGGCTAAAGGGGTTCCCATAATCACAAATAAATTGGGGTACTTATCCCCCGGGAAGCCTGTGAAGCTATCCACGTTCGTGGCAATGCGCTTCTCGACCAGATCTTTATAAAATCGGGAGGTGCGGCCATCGCTAAGGATCGACGAAATGACATCAAATACAGGTTCATCGGGGTGGTTGATATCGGGTTTGTGGTAACCCATTAAAAGGTGGGGGTTTGCCGCCAATTCCACTTCGATACGGCGCTCCCCCACCTGGGGAGGTTCGACGGTTTCGACCTTAGGGGGTTTCGGCGCGGGGGGGATCGCCCCAAAATACTTTTCCATGAGCTCGATCACTTCGGGGGGATTTATGTCCCCTACGATGGCGATCGTCGCGTTGCTCGGGACATAATATTTTTCATAAAAGGCATTGACCTCCTCCCGAGTAAAGTTCTTGATGTCAGACTCCCAGCCAATGGTGGGGGTATGATAGGGGTGCGCAATGAAGGACGCCGCCTGGAATTGCTCGAAGAGTTTTCCCACGGGAGAAGAATCTGTCCGGAGCCTTCTCTCCTCGAGAACCACGTCCCGTTCTGAATAAAACTCCCGGGTGACCAGATTGGCGATCCGGTCTGACTCCAGAAGGGCCCATAGTTCCACTTTATTCGACGGAAGACTGATAAAATATCGAGTTGCATCCTGGGAGGTCGTAGCATTAAGTCCTACCCCTCCGTTGACCTGATAGATTTTACTGAATTCATCCGTGACAACCAATGCATCGGCGGCCTGCTTCGTCTCTTCAAACTCCTTCTCCAGTTGCTCAAGTCTGGAAGGATCTGCTTTTTCCCCTTTAGCCCGTTCCTCCTTTATTTGCAGAAAAATTTTATCCAGCTTCTCAAGGAGGGCTTGCTCTTTTTCATAATAGGTCGTTCCAATGGTTTTTGTGCCCTTAAAGGCCATATGCTCCAGCAAATGCGCGATTCCGGTCGTTCCAACCGTCTCATTGACGGCCCCCACATCGAACAACACATGAAAAGAGACCACCGGGGCCTCATGCCGCTCCACCATGAGAACTTTGATGCCGTTGTTCAATGTATGTTCTACCACGCGGCTCTCCAGCTTTTGACCATAGGCGATCGGGCTTTGGACCAGGGAGAAGGAGAATAAGACGAGGATTAAGACGAGTAGAGGATAACAGTATGTTTTCATCTAGGTTCCTGGAAAGTAATCGCTCGCCATAGAGAATCGCCTGTGAGACGGGGACATGGAGACGCGGGATGCGGAGAAAGAGAAAAGATGACCGCTCCCCTTTCTGGGCGTTCTCTATGCGCCATCGCTTACTTCAACGATTAAGAAGTTTTTAAATAGATGGATCCCTTTATCGTAGTTAGTTTTTTTTCAAGGGGAGAGGTTCCGGGTTCAGTATAAATTAAAAAGGTTCAAAGGGAGAGGTTCCGGGTTCAACCTAAATTAAAAAGGCAGAAGGCTCACTTCTTACGCCTTCTGCCTTCCGACCCTTTTCTGTCCTTCATGTGCCTCGCATTCTCCCTGATTAGGAGATGATCCCACCTCCGACCACGACATCCCCATCGTAAAAGACGGCGGACTGTCCCGGAGTGATCGCGCGCTGGGGTTCGTCGAAGATGACTTCTGCCTCGCGGTCATCCTTTCCCGGCACGAGGGTCGCCTTGCTTCCAGGATGGAGGTGTCTGATTTTCACCAGAACGGGCATGGGGGCGGTCAGCGTCGGAATGGGTATAAAATTAGCCTGCTGCACCCGAAAACTCTTTGAAAAGAGATCCTGGTTATCTCCGACTACCACCGAATTGGTTTTGGCATCGATCGCTACCACGTACTTGGGAGCACCGGTCGCAATTCCCAGGCCCTTGCGCTGACCGATCGTATAAAGCTGAATTCCCCGGTGTTCGCCGAGAACCCTCCCTTCCGTATCGATAATCGGCCCCGGCTTAATTCGGTCAGAAGCCTTACTGATCAAGAAATCCCGATAATCCTTATCGGCCACGAAACAGAGCTCCTGGCTATCCGGCTTATCGGCCACTTTAAGTCCTAGACCCCGGGCAATCTCTCGGATCTGAGGCTTGAGGTAATCGGACAGAGGGAAAATGGCCCGGCTTAACTGCTCCTGGGTCAATCCGTAAAGGAAATAGGTCTGATCCCTGGCCAGATCCTTAGGTCTTCGCAGCAGGTATCGCCCGGACTCAGGGTTATACTCCACCTTCGCGTAGTGACCGGTTGCTACATATTCGGCCCCGAACTCCCGGACCCTTCGGAAGAAAAGATCAAACTTAACCTTCTCGTTACAAACCACACAGGGACTGGGGGTCTTTCCCTGACTGTACTGCTCGACGAAATTATCGATGACCAGGGCCTGGAACTCCTTATGAAAATCCAGGAGCTGATAGGGAATTCCCAGCATCTGAGCCACATACCGGGCATCCTGCAGATGCTTCAGCGAACAGCAACTGTTATAGCGATCCGACCGCTCCTCCTCCATCTCGCAGGGGGTGGTCTTCATGGAGATTCCCATCACATGATACCCCTGCTCCTTAAGCAGAGCAGCAGCCACTGAACTGTCTACACCTCCGCTCATGGCGACGGCAATAAGGGTATCCTTGGTCATCACTCTCAAACGCTCCTTTTTTAATTAAGTTTAATTGAGGCAAACCAACTTTCCATAACATACAGTAGAAGCCACAAAATGTCAAGGTCCTCACCATACCTTAATACTGAGTCCCCCATCGACGAGGATAACCTGGCCTGTGATGAAGCTACTTCCCTCCGAAAGGAGGAATAATACCGGGTAGGAGATTTCGTCGACCCGACCCAGTCTTCCCATGGGTTTTAACTGAGCGTACTTCTCCCGGGTAGCCGGATCTAAAAGTCCTTCGCTCAAAGGCGTGAGGATCAAGCCCGGGGCCACGGCGTTGACCCGGATATTATGGCGGGCCAGCTCCAGAGCCATGGTTCGGGTGAGAGAATCCAGAGCCGCTTTGGAAGCCCCGTAATGGGCCCGCTCATAATGGGTCTTCTGGGCCGCTATGGAAGAGATATTCACAATACGCCCGAACTTCTGCTTGATCATTTGGCGGGCCGCCGCCTTCGAGCAGAGAAAAGCTCCCTTTACGTTAATGTTCATGACCTGGTCCCAGATCTCTTCTTCCATCTCAACCAAAGGCCGGGGCACATTAGTCCCTGCGTTGTTGACTAAAAAATCGACCCGTCCATAGGTCTCCAGAACCCGTTCAAACATAGCCTCCACCTCGTTCCCTTTGGAGACGTCCGCGGCCAGGGGGAGGGCTTCTTTTCCCAGGTCACGGATTTTCCGGACTACCCGGTTTATTTTATCCAAATTCCTTCCGTTTACGACAACCACAGCACCTTCTTCCGCCAACTTGAGGGCGATATCCTCACCAATCCCGGAACCCGCCCCCGTAACCACCGCAATCTTTCCCTCGAAGTTAAAAGAAAATTTCATTGGGTTTTCCTCCTTACTTAGGTTTTAACTATGAAGCGGTAAGGGGGAGGCCTCGCCTCCCCTTTACACTTGCTAACCCTCGGCATGATGCCCCTCCTCGATACTCAAAGAGGGGTCCATCTACTCCATAGCACTTATAGCAAAACGTGGGAAATATCAAAGGAATTCAATAAAATTCTTTAAAACCTCCCCATAAAGAGCTATAATAAAGGATATAGAAAAAATATAACGTAACCAAGACGAAGTGCTCAGAGAACCTCTTTCCCGATACAGGGTGGATTATGGTGACAAAAACGCAACTTTTGGAATTTATCCAGCATGACTCCTACCGGCCCCTTTCTATGAAAGATCTGATTAAGGTCCTGGGGATCGGACCGGAAGAACGCCAGGCTTTTAAGAAGCTGGTCAAAAGCCTGGTTCAGGAGGGGGAAATCGTAGAGACTCGAGAAGGTCGCTATGGGGCTCCCGGCCGGATGAATCTGGTGGTGGGGTATTTGCAGGGGCATCCGGATGGGTATGGGTTTGTCGTGCCCAAGGAGAAAGGGGTGCCGGATCTTTACATTCGAGCCCGCAACATGGGAGGCGCCTTCCATGGAGACCTGGTGGTGGCTCGGATTGAAAAGCGGGAGAAAGGCGGGCGGTTGGAGGGGAAAATTATTCGAATCCTTCAACGGGGCCGCCACATTATGGTGGGCACCTACGAGGCCCATAAAGGTTACGGATATGTCATTCCGGAAGATCCGAAAATCCCTTACGATGTCCACGTGGAGAAACCGGATAGCCTGGGCGCCCGGGATGGCCAGGTGGTTGTTGCGCGGATAACGGAGTATCCCCACCGGCGTCGAAATCCCATAGGGGAAGTGATCGAAGTGTTGGGAGATCGGGATACGCCGGGGATCGACGAGGAAATTGTTATCCGGGAGCACGAGCTCCCTGTGACCTTTAGCCCGGAAACCCTGGAGGAGGCCTCGGCCATTCCGGAGGAACTTCCCGCGGAAGAGTTGACCCAGCGCAAAGATTTGAGGCACTGGCTGACGGTGACTATAGACGGAGAAAAAGCCAGGGACTTTGACGACGCGGTCTCCATCGAAATCCTGGAAAATGGTCACTACCGCCTGGGAGTCCATATCGCAGATGTCAGCTATTACGTCCAAGAGCAGAGCGCCATCGACCTGGAAGCCTATCAACGGGGAACCAGCGTCTACTTTCCGGATCGCGCGATCCCCATGCTACCTCCCAAACTCTCCAACGAGGTATGCAGCCTGAAGCCCAGAGAGGATCGGCTCACCGTGAGCGTTTTGATAGAATTTACCCCTCGAGGAGATAAGATCCATTACGATATTTTTGAAAGCGTGATCCGAAGCCGCGAGCGATTAACGTATACCCTCGTCCGGCAAATCCTTCAAGAGGAGGATCCAAAGCTGGTGGAAGAATATAAGTGGCTGAGCCCCTCCCTTCAGCAGATGCGAGATCTGGCTCAAGTCCTTTATGAGAAACGAATCCGGCGCGGGAGCCTCGATTTTGATTTGCCGGAACCTGAAATTATCCTGGACCTTCAAGGGGGTATCGAGAATATCGTCCGGGCCGAGCGCCATATCGCCCACCGCATCATCGAAGAGTTCATGCTCGCGGCCAATGAGACGGTCGCCTCTCATATGTCCTGGTTGAATTTCCCCACCATCTACCGAATCCATGAAAGGCCCGATGAAGGCAAGCTTTCGGATTTTGAGGAATTTATCCGACGTCTAGGATACACCCTCCGCGGAGCCGCCGCCATTCATCCCCGAGCCCTTCAAAGCCTCCTGGAACAGGTGAAGGGAAAACCCATCGAAAGGCTGGTGAACACCTTGCTGTTAAGGTCTATGAAACAGGCGCGCTACTCGGCCACCAATGAAGGGCATTTCGGACTCGCCTCCGAATGTTACACCCATTTTACTTCCCCCATCCGAAGGTACCCGGACCTCCAGGTCCACCGGATGCTTAAAAAAACCTGGGTGGGAGAAAGTTACACCCCGGACCGGCTGGAACAGTTGGAGGCCTGGTTGGAGGAGATCGCCGAGCACTCCTCGGTGAGGGAGCGGGTGGCCATGGATGCAGAGCGGGAGATCGTGGCCATTAAAAAGGTTAAGTTCATGCAGGATAAGCTGGGAGAAGTCTACGAAGGAATTATCTCCGGCGTAGCCGCGTACGGGCTTTTTGTGGAATTGAAAGACCTCTATGTGGAAGGACTGGTCCACGTCAGCACCATGTACGATGATTACTACCATTATCAAGAAGACAACTACGCCCTGATCGGCGAACGAACCCATAAAATCTATCGATTAGGGGATCCTATTAAAGTTCAGGTCGCTTCGGTCAACGTGCCCAGACGACAGGTAGATTTTCTCCTGGCCGATGGGGGGAAACCGAGAAGAAGGGGGCAAAGGCCTTCGGCTCTGACCACGCAAGGGTAGTCGAAGAGCCCCTTCAGATTTTCTTAAAGAGAAACCCGGGTTCTCAGAGAACCCGGGTTTTTCATTTAGAGGGAGGGCTCATTCCCCCGAGGCGTACCGCGCCCGGCTCTCCGCCCAATGCCTCAAGCCGGAGATCCTTTCTGCCATGGTTCGAGAGAGGGGGACCGTCTCTTTGAGGTTCCGGACGATATCGTCCGTCTTGAGGGGGCGCTCTTCTTCGAAGGCATCGTAGAGGGCTGAGATGATGGCCTGCTCGATCTCGGCCCCGCTGAATCCGTCCGCATACTGGGCCAGGAGCTCCAGGTCAAACTCCTTGGGGCTTCGCTTTCGTTTGAGCAGATGGATTCTGAAGATCTCAATGCGTTCCTCCAAGGTAGGGAGATCCACAAAGAAGATCTCATCAAAACGGCCTTTACGCATGATCTCCGGCGGGAGTAAGCTGATATCGTTGGCCGTGCTGATCACAAAGACCGGTTTGGTCTTCTCCTGGAGCCAGGTGGTGAACGTGGCAAAAACCCTGGCGGCTGTGCCGGCATCGCTGAAATTGGAGCTGGCGGCGCCGGAGAGCCCCTTCTCGATCTCATCGATCCAAAGCAGGCACGGAGCCACGGACTCTGCAATTTTGATGGCTTTCCGGATGTTTTCCTCCGAAGATCCCACAAGCCCGCTGAAGACCTTCCCGACATCCAAGCGCAGCAGGGGAAGCCGCCATTGGCTCGCAACGGCTTTTGCACAAAGGCTTTTCCCGCACCCCTGAATCCCCACCAGCATGAGCCCTTTAGGGACAGGGACTCCAAAATGGCGAGCCTCTTCGGTAAACGCCTTGTCTCGCTTGGACAACCAGCGCTTGAGGGTTTTTAAACCGCCGATCTCATCAAAGGTCTCCTCCGCCGGATAATATTCTAAAATCCCTGATTTTCGAATAATCTGCTTCTTTTCCGAAAGAATAATGGGGATGGTGCTCTCATCGATAGCCCGGTTAGCCACCACCGCTTTCGCAATAGCATCCTCCATCTCCAGGATGGTTAGCCCTTGGGAAGCCTTCAGAAGCCTCTCCCGAGAAGCCGGGTTCAATTTAATGGTGATTTTAGGATTCTTGCGGAGCTTCTCTAAAATGCTATCCAACGCCTCGGAAAGTTCCTCCAGGGAAGGAAAATCAAAATCGAAAACCACCACCTCTTTCGCCAGTTCATCGGGTAAAACCAGCTTGGGGGAGAGAAAAATAACCGTCTTCTCGCTCTTGCGCAAAACCTTACCCAAATCCCGAGCCTTGCGGATAATGGTATGGTTGCTTAAAAAGGGATGAAAATCGAGGAGAATATAGACCTGCTTCCCTCCGTTCTCTTTGGATTTGATAATATGATCCAAAATATTCAACGGATCGCTCAGGGAAGGGTCCGACGGCTTATCGGGTAAGGCAGCCAATTGTAAACCCTGAGTTTCCGTCCAGATGTAGAGCCGCTTCTTGTGGTTTTCGTCATCGCAAATTTTCTGGACCTCTCGGATAACCCGATCTTCTTCCCAAGAAACCAGGTAAATTAAAGGATACCTGGCCTGAATATGTACTTCCAACTCTTTTAGCATATTTACCGATCATCTCAGATTCTTTAAAGGAGATATAGATTTCGGGGGCCTGGGATGCGTGACCTGCTCGTATAACCCTCTCCTGAAGTTAACCTACTACACCAGCGACCTTCCGGTCAAGAGAAAAGCTTCGACCGCTAAACGAAAATCGGTGGGAGCACGGTCGCTCTGGGTGAGGAGAAACCCTGCGGTCTCCCTGAACGGAAAGATATGCCCGGCCCTTACAGGAATCATCCGGACATATCCCCTCTTAAACGTTCGAGAAAAATCTCCTTAAACCCTGGATCTACCTCCAGGCAGTAAAAGACCTCGGGGCCCTCTATATGGGGGGCTACTTCCAGGTCACGGCCCATGCCAAAGGGTTCGAGAAATAGGCTAAACCCGATCCGCGCCCGCCGGACTTCACAGGTAAACAAATCGGGCATAGCCGCATATCCTATGGCCAGGGCATCGAAGGGATGAAACCCTTTTCTATGGAGCCTATTCTCCCAAAAAGACATCCAGGACTCACTCACCTGACGGAGCCACCTTGCCGCCTCATCGCCTGAATTTAAACGTTCTAGATCGGATCGCGTTATCATTACTTTTGTGGCTAATTCAAACGGAATCAGTATCAAGGGAACTCCTGAATACAGGACCCTTTTGGCCGCCGGAGTATCTTTGCAGATATTGAAATCCCGGAAATGAAACCACCACTGCTTTCCAGGGTGAAACAGATCCCCGGGATACTTCCCCCCAATTAGGATAATTCTCTCGATATTTCCCACAACTTCCGGATGGTTAACCAAGACCGTAGCTATATTGGTGAGAGGTCCTTGCGCAAGGAGGGTTAGCTTTTCCCGGCGTAAAGCCTCGGCTATGGCCTCAGAGGCCGGGGTACGCTCCCACTTAGGCGCCCCTGGCGAGAGGCTTCCTTCAAAAACAGGCGGAGGACGATGATCTAAATTGTAGCTGCCGCCAAAACGCTCAATGGCCTGACGTGCAATCTGAAAAGCTTTCTCGCCTGTGGTGTTTCCGAAGACGGTACTGATCCCACGAATGGTAAGTTCAGGGGAACGGAGCGCCGCGATCAAAGCCCAACAATCATCTACATCCTCCGTCTCTCCCTGGCCACAAGCCGGATCCGTATCGATCCACAGGGGTTGTTTAGACGGATAAGGCGGGGGCGGCTTAAACGCTTCTATCGAAGGAACCTTTGCAGGACGGGAGTGACGATGAAGGGCATAGACTGCCCCAACGCTCCTTAGCGTAACGAGAGCCAAAACCAGATTAAATAACAAACCCCCTAGGGCATGATAGAGGCAGGCCCTTACTCTGCAGATTTTGAAATAGTAAAACGCCTTAACGGTGTAGAAAACGCCGATAACGGCTAACAGGGTAAAAATGACAAGACCTACGATCTGGGTGTCCATTCGTAAGTCTTGGTTAGAGACGCTTAGGCCTATGCCGCCGGCAAATGTTAGTCCAAAGCCGAGCCCGGGAAGCAGCCAGCTATATCTACAAGTACGGATAACTTTTTTTATATTACGCATTATAGTCTGATAGTCCAAAGCCGGTCTCCGAGATCCACCGGCCCGTTACGACCCATGGAACGGAACCCCTTCAAGGGTAAAATAAGCACGATTAACGGGTATAGCAACCTCGGAGGCCGTTTATCACGGCCTTCCATCCGTTAACTTTCCACTTGACACCGGATTCCTAAAGAAATTTAATGAAGGAATCGAAAATGATAAAGGGAAGATCTTACACCCTTTCCGCGCTGTAACCTTGCGTAAACCTTAACCATCAGGGTAGTTCTTTGTGGCTGACCGGTTTAAGGGCGGCTACACGGAATCGCCCCTACATCCTTGGGTAATCTCTTCATGGCGAAGGGGCATTAAACCTTACTTTGAAAAGGTGGGTGAAATGAGCAACAAATGCATCGCATACACGGCAGATGGGAAGATTTGCGGTAAGAACGCCTTGTGGCCCGACCCGCAACGGGGAGGAATGGTATGCACGGAACATCGTCCCAGGCTTGCGTCAACCATGCTGTTCAACGTAAACTATCGTTATACCAGGGAGGAGCTAAACCAGCTTTTCCAGGCTTCCTACAACCTGGATGTAGAAAAGGGGAGCACCTACGACGGGCGGGGGATGATTATCAACTTCTGGACGGAGCCCTGGACCGCTGAGGCAAGGGGAGAGAGCAGGCTCATCGGCTGTATCTATGTGGACTGGTCTCAAGATACCATCTGTCTGATCCGGTCCGAGTCCGGGTTCAACCTGGACGATGTTTTAAAAGAGCTGGGAAACCTGGAACTGAAAGCCTTTGGACGGAAGGTGCATGGGAAGTAAGCTTGGGGGAATCGACGGCAAGATTCCCCGACCCGAGAAAGCCCTATGAGAGCGCAGAATAGGAGGCCTGGAAATCTCTACGAAAAAAGGCCCGGGCTCGTACACAGAGCGTTTTACGAGGAGGCGTAACGTCGTGGAAGAGCGCTAAAACGCCGGATTTTGAGGGAATCCGATGGATGTAGATCTTCCGTTCAGCTTCCATCCCTTACTTAAGAATTTTTCCGTCCCTGAGCATAATTCCCTCAACCGTATTTCCTTTCCCGGTTCCGTCTTGGGTATGAAAAACCACGTCGTAGACTTCCGCAATCTGGGCTTCGTCATAGAAAAAGAGGATACCAACCCGAATACCGAATTGGATGGCCTCCCCTTCTTTCCAAAAAGGGGAAGGCGTTGTACTTTGAATGAAGAAGGTAAAGGGACTCGAGATCTCGCAGAGATGAGGTATCAGGCCGGTGGGATTAGACGCGTAGGCTTTGAAGTGTGCCCTCCAGGTCCCGGAGGTAATCTTTTGGGTGCTTCTGAACTCCCGGGTATAGATCGTCAGATTGGCATGAATCGGAGGGCCGGTCTCGGGGTTCACGGTGCGAAGATCGTTATACTTAAACATAACGTCATCTTTCTTTAGAATATGATCAAAAAACGAGGCAGCGCTTCTCAGGAGAATCTGGTCCCCTACGCTCGCCCCTTGAGTGGCGTCGGGGAGGACCATCTCACACTTCTGCTCCCCGACCGTCGTCAGGGGGTAAACCATGCTTAAAGAAAAAAACGCATAAACGGCCACGATGATACCTTTGGGGGTCATAGCTTGTTCCTCCTCGTAGAACAAATGGGATCCACCGAGTTCTTCATAAGAAACCTTTGTCGTATCTCACGGGTATTTCCCTATCCCTCGATGTTGGAATATCAGAAGATGGGGAGGATGTCAATAAAAACCTTCTCTACCGCCTCCCCGGACTCTGTCCTGAAAAATCCATAAAGGTCCAGATAGGCGCTGGAGGACGGTTATGGGAGGCCATGTAAACCCCATTAAAAATTCTGTTAGCTTTGTCATTTATCATAAAGACAGAACGAGGTTTCTGCTCGTTAAGCGCCCTCCTGAGGAGGATAGACTACCCGACGTATGGGGGTTGCCCGCCGGGTCGTTAAAGGAGGGGGAGACGTTTGAGGAGGCCGTGATAAGGTCCGGTAGGGAAAAATTAGGGGTTGAACTAAAGATAGTTCGTAAAATGGGGGAGGGGGAGATCGATCGAGGGGACTACAGGCTCCGCATGAAAGCGTATGAAGTGGAAATCATTCATGGGGAACCTCAAGTTCCTCAACCTATCCGGGGGATAACCCAGTACACGCAATGGAAATGGGGAAGGCCGGAGGATCTCGTCGAAGCCGCTCAAAAGGGATCGTTATGTTGTAGGCTGTATTTATCGAGTACCCATCAAAGCTGGTAGAAGGGGCCATACCCTGTAGCGCGAAAGGCTGTTTCGCCCCAGGTTTTGCGAAATAACCTTTCGCGCTACCATGATAGGGCAGCCTGATAGGGTTTAGTACCGGGCAGATATGGGCGTCTGACCCCACAAGATCCGGCTCCACACTCCTCCGTGGTTACGATCCTTAGGCCTCTCATACTTTGTAAAGTTAAATTTAAATAGCCCTTCCGCCCTCCCCCCCAACTCCCAAGGCTTCGGGAGAGGGGCCGGGGGTGAGGGAAGAGAGTTACACAAAACTAACTTTACAAGGTATGAGTTTAATGGGTTGCCGCCAGGTATCCGAGGGTGATACTTATCAGTACAAGGGTGATACCCACCAAAAGACCCAGCAGACCCGCGAAAAAGTCCCTCATCCCTCCTCCCTCCTTTCTGTATCCGCGATCCTCCATGAGGAATTTAAAAGTTATCGTTAAAATTAACAACCCGCTCCTTTGTTTATAAAAATTCAGCATACGTGGCCACGACTCGGAGGTCAAGATAAAATTTATGAGATCCAGCAGGAAAGCCAGAGCCGGGGCAGGAGGTCCCGGAAGATTCATCTTGACTTCCATGTTCCTCTTGGCTATAACGTGGGTCATAGGGCCTTTGGTTTAGGGAGGGGGGCGGGAAGCGCAGGTTCACGTCAACGAGTTTGCGCTTCGTTCTACCTTTTCAAATAGGCTCTTAGCGTCGTAGGACCGGGGACTTCCGTATTACGAGCGACTTATACCCCTTCACCGGACCCGTAGTGCAGAGAGTCGGCCTTCAGGAGCGGAGGGGAGGAAGCCGTCTGTTTTCTTGCACGGTGGCCTTGGCGAGCGGGTATTAAGGGATATAATGAAAAGAAGAGCGTTGCGTTCAATCCGTTTTTTTTCTATGCCTGCGATCCTGATGGTGTGCGTCGGGATCCTCTCTTTAAAGCCGGTGGCGGGCCAGGAATTCGAGGGGGCGTACAAAATTGGAATTCTGGAGCCCCTGACCGGGCCCCTGGCTTTTGAGGGGAAGCGACACCTGGAAGGGTTTGAAATCGCGCGGGAGATGATCAACGAGCAGGGTGGGGTGATGGGAAAGAGGCTGGTTTTTGCTGTGGCCGATGCCCCCGACCCGACCGCTGCGGCCAACGAAGTCAACCGTCTGGTCACCCAGGAAGGCGTCAAGATCATTGTCGGAACTTATTCGTCCACGTTATGCGGGGCGGCCAGCAGTGCGGCGGCGCGTCACAACATCATCTACTGGGAGACCTCCTGCGTAGATCCTCGATACGCCCAGCGGGGGTTAAAAAACGTCTACCGTACCGAAATCGATGCCAATGGCTTTGCCTGGTATATGGTGGAGTTTACGGCCAAATATCTGGCTCCCAAATTGGGGAAGTCGCCGGATGAACTGAAAGTAGCCTTCTTGAGCGAGGATTCCTCCTACGGGCAGGGAACCACGGAGGCCGCCCGGAAGCGGGCCAAAGAGGAGTTTCAGATGCAGGAGGTCTCCGTGGATTACTACGCAGCCCTGACGACGAACGATTTCACCCCCATCCTTCTCAAGCTCAAGCAGGCCGGGCCGGATATCCTCATGGCGATTGGCCGGGGGAACGATGCTATCCTCTTTTGGAAACAGGCGAAGGAAAAGGATCTACAGGTCCAGGCGCTGGTCTCCGCGGGGGCTACGGGATATGGATCTCCGGACTTTGGGAAAGCCCTGGGAAAAGATGCAAACGGCGTATTCGCTCTCCTGGAGCCCGGACCTGGATTTAAAATCGAGGCCCTGAGCCCTGAGGGACAACAGCTCGAAAGAGGGTTCCGGGAGCGTGTGGAGAAGCAGGCGGGGGCGGTGTATGGGGGGCACCAGCTTGCGGGGGCCGGATTGTGGCTCCTCAAAATCGTCCTCGATAAAGCCCAAAGCGATGATCCGGAAAAATTTCGGCAGGCGGTGCTGAGCCTCGATCTGCCCGTGGGAAGCTTCCTCAACGGCTGGGGTGTGAAATTTCAAGAAAACGGTCAGAATGCGGGCGAGCGGGTCCAGCACTACATGCTCCAATGGCAGGACGGAAACCTGGTCACCGTCTGGCCGGAAGAATTTACCACCTATCGGATGAAGTGGATGCCGTTTCCGCCCTGGGATCAGCGACAATAAAAAAGGAGCTAAACTTTAACCCCCTTGAATCCCTTTAATTAAGATGGATATCTTCTTTCAGCTTCTGACGACGAGCCTTCTCCTGGGGGGCATCTATGCCTTAATGAGCGTTGGGCTGACGCTGATTTTCGGAGTAATGCGCGTGGTTAATTTTGCCCACGGAGAGTTCATCATGCTGGGGATGTACCTCGCCTTCTGGGGGTTTACCCTTTATCATCTCGATCCTTACGTCATCTTGCTTTTCTCCATTCCCCTCTTCCTGGCGATCGGTTTCCTCCTCTATGGGATGGTAATGCGGGGGATCATCGCTGCCTCCCACAACGTACAGATCTTTACCACCGTTGGACTCTCCATTGCCCTCCAGAACCTCGCCCTGGTCCTGTGGACCGGGGATTTCCGCTTTGTACGTCTTGATTACAGCAAGACCGTCTTTCGCTTCTGGCGGAGTTATGTCAACCTGCCCCAACTCATCGCCTTCGCTATTGCGGCGGTCCTGATGCTCACCCTCTTTGCGCTGCTCAGGTGGACCCATTTCGGTAAGGTCGTCCGGGCTACCGCTCAAGATCGTGAGGCAGCCATTCTTATGGGGATCGACCCGGATCGTATTCACAGGCTCACCTTTGCCATGGGCATCACCTGCGCCGGGGTGGCCGGCGTGCTGGTCTCTCCGCTTTATTCCGTGTACCCCACCGCCGGCCTTCAGTTTGTACTTATCGCTTATGTGGTCGTCGTGCTAGGGGGATTAGGGAATATGATAGGGGCGCTGTTAGGCAGTCTTATAGTAGCCGGGGTTGAAGTGATGGGGTCTTTTCTGCTGGGCACCGCCTGGAAAGAAGTCCTCTACTTTTTGGTGTTCCTCCTGGTACTGATCTTCCGCCCGGCTGGCCTTCTCGGGCAGCGGGGGGCAGAGACGTTGGGGGCTTAATGCAAACAAAACCGCCTTTCCGGCTACGGCTTCTTCCTTATGGGCCTGGGTTGATTTATTTTGGTATGATCGCCCTGACCCCCTGGGTAATCCGGGACGCTTATTTCCTCGACACCCTGATCCTGATCCTGCTCTGGGGCGCTCTGGCCGGGGCGTGGAACGTGGCCGGTGGGTACGCCGGCCAGGTGTCCCTAGGGCACGCTGCGTTTTTCGGCCTCGGGGCCTATTGCGCGGTCTTGTCCACCGTCTTCTGGGATTTTTCCCCCTGGCTCGGGATGCTTCTGGGCGCCGTACTCTCCACCCTCGCCGGTCTGGTCATCGGGTACCTCTCCAACCGGTTGCGGGGTCCGTATTTCGCCCTGGCTACTATCGCCTTTGCCCAGATGCTCCTCATCGTCTTTAGCCGATGGCGGGCGGTGACGATGGGAAGCGAGGGATTGCCGGTTCCGTTCCGGACAGGTCTGATTAACTTCGGCTTTACCACCAAACCCCCCTGGTTGTTCCTGGCCTTGGGCTTTGCCCTCCTCGTCTATGCCGTCTCGGTCTTTTTGGAAAGGTCGCGCCTGGGCTATCAACTGGCGGGAGTCCGGGAGGATGAGGATGCGGCTCAGGCGCTCGGGATCCCTACGCGGCGCTTAAAGGTGATCGCCGTCGTGCTCAGCGCGTTTCTCACCTCGATTTGCGGCACGTTCTGGGCCCAGTATATCGGGTTCGTGGATCCTTTTTACGTCTTCTCTGTCGATCTTTCGGTTCGCTTCGCCTTGATGGCGATCATCGGCGGCGTCGGCACGGCCCTGGGACCTTTCTTCGGTTCTCTCCTGATCACTTCCCTGGAATCGTACCTCCGCGCCACGCTGAGCGGCGTTCAGAGCGGTCTTACGGGTATCTACCTGATCATCTACGGGGGACTTCTTATCATCGTCGTCCGGTTTTTACCCCAGGGCCTGGCGGTCTGGCTCGCGCAACGGCTACGGAAAGGAGGAAAGCGAGGTGTCACTGCTGACGCTTGATCGGGTGACCAAACGTTTCGGTGGATTGACCGCCGTCAATCAAGTCACAGCGGAGATCCACGCCCGGGATCTGGTGGGTATTATCGGGCCGAACGGCGCAGGAAAAACGACGCTGTTTAACCTCATCTCCGGGTTCTACGCCCCGGAGGAGGGAAAGATCCTGTTCCAGGGGAGAAATATTACCGGCCAACCCCCTTACGAAATTTCTCGACGAGGGCTCTGCCGGACCTTTCAACTGGTAAAACCTTTCGGGAAGCTCAGTGTGCTGGAAAACGTGATGATCGGCGCCCTATCTCATCTGAAGCGCGTCGGCGAAGCCCGGCGAGAGGCTCTGAAGATTATTGAGTTCTGCCATCTGGAGGCCTTCCGAGATATGCCGGCCAAATCTCTGCCTACCGGATTGCGCAAGCGATTAGAAGTGGCCAGGGCGCTGGCCACCCGCCCCCGCCTCCTCTTGCTCGATGAAGTAATGTCCGGCTTGAACCCCACCGAGCTGCAAGAGATGATACACCTCCTTCGCCATCTGCATGAAGAAGGAATCACGCTCCTTGTGATTGAACACATCATGGCCGTGATCATGCAGCTCTGCCAACGGATTCTGGTACTCCACCACGGAGAGAAGATCGCCGAAGGAACTCCCATCGAAATCAGCCGCAATCCACGCGTCATTGACGCTTATCTGGGAGAGGAGCTGAACCTTGCTTAAACTGGATCAAATCGATGCATTTTACGGGGACGTTCAGGTGCTTCATGGCGTCTCGCTGGAAATTCAGAAGGGGGAAATCGTCGTCCTCGTCGGAGCTAATGCCGCTGGGAAGACTACCACGCTTCGGGTGATTTCCGGACTCCTCGCTCCCCGGCAAGGCGAAATATCCTTTGAAGGACGATCCATCCGCCGGATACCGGCGCCTCAGAGGGTCGAGCTGGGGATCGTCCAGGTTCCAGAAGGACGCCGCCTCTTTCCATTTATGACCGTCCTGGAAAACCTGGAGCTGGGAGCCCACAACCAGGCCGCCCGATCTAAAAAGGCCTTGAACCTGGAGTACACTTTCTCCCTCTTCCCCAATCTTGCAGAGCGACGCAATCAGCTCGCCGGGTCTCTCTCCGGAGGAGAGCAACAGATGTGCGCGATCGGCAGAGCGCTCATGGCCAATCCAAAACTCCTGATGCTCGATGAGCCCACGCTGGGGCTCGCCCCCGCGCTGGTTCGTCGCATTTTTGATACCATTCAATCGATTAACGCCCGGGGGGTCACGATCCTCCTGGTCGAGCAAAACGTCCAGCATTCCCTCCACATGGCCCATCGGGCTTATGTCCTGGAAAACGGACGTAGGGTGCTCCACGGCGTTGGAAAAGAGCTGGTGAGAGATGAGCGCTTGAAAAAAGCGTATCTGGGCCTGTGAGCAGGTCAGATCCTTGCCTCCGCTGTACCTAACCCTACGGGGAGCTCTCTCCTCCAAATTGTGATCAGCCCAGCCCCTGCTTCCACGCCGGGGCCCGCCCTAGGCCTCCCGATCCTCCACGACTTCTCCGAGATGGACGAGGGGATCAGGTTCCTCAGATCCGGAGCCCTGCTCCAGCATTTCGGGTCTGGGCCGCTTCCGAACCTCTTCAAAGGAAGTCGGGGGCTCTTTGCGTTTCAAGACCAGGGTCCTGCCTTCTAACCAGAGGGTAAAGAGATCATCGGGCTGAAGTTTTAAGGCTTCTCGAATTTCCGGGGGAAGCGTAAGTTGGAATTTTTTATTAAGCTTAATGATGTAATTCATAGTTGATCCTTGCCTCCTAACAGAAGTTAGATAATCATGGGACATCTAAGGGTGGCGTCTCCCTCTGCTTCTAACATATGTTAATTAACTATTCAAGAAAAAAATGCAAGGATAAACTTTCCGGATTCAGATAGGGCCACAGCGCGATCAACCTTTGATGGCGCCGATTAACAGGCCGCGCGCAATGTAGCGCTCCAAGACGATAGCCATGGCCACGACGGGAAGGATCAGGATCAGGATCAAGACGGACATGTACCACCATTGCGGCCCGCGGGTCGCATTCTGGGCCGCGACGGTCAATGGGAGCGTTTGCGCGTTGGCGCCGGTTAGAAACAAGGCCAGCAGGTACTCGTTCCACGCCAAGACCATTACAAACAGAAACGTAGCGACGAGTCCGGGGATGGAAAGCGGCAGGACGATGGACCAAAAGATCCGATATCGGGAAGCCCCGTCGATGGCTGCGCACTCCTCCAGTTCAACGGGAACATTGAGGAAGTAATCCCGCATCAACCAGACCACAATGGGCAAGTTGGTGGCCACGTAAGTCACAATCAAGGCAGCCCAGGTATCGAGCAGGCCCAGCCGCTGGAACAAGACGTAGATCGGGATCACGACGACGACCGGAGGCAGCATGCGCTGGGAGATCATCCAAAAGGCGATATCGTCGTTACCCAGGGAGCGTTTAAAGCGACGGCCCAGGGTCTGGAGCAGCAGAATGAAAAGGGCGCCGCCGGCCAGGACCGCCACCGGCCAGGGGGTGCCGAAGCTGACAGCGACGATCGCCAGCGCCACACAACCGATGAACAGCAAGAGCGCGCCCACCCGCGGCCTATATTTAAATCGTACCAGGGCGTAGGAAGCCGCCGCTCCCAGCAAGAGCGCGATCAGCGTGCTGGTCAAGGCGACGACGACGGTGTTCACAAACGGGCGAAGGGTATCATTACGCAGATCTACGAAGATATAGCGCCAGGCGTGCAACGAGGGTTGAAAGTCTATGCCCGGCAAGTAAAACGGGCCATCGTTAACCTGGATAGGTAGCTTCAGCGAGGTCACCCCAAGCCAATAGAGCGGGAACAGCACCACAAAGGTCCATATTCCCAACACAAAATACGACAGGATCATCCTCCCAGGAGAGGGGGTAGAGATCGACCAGGGTCGGCGCATACGTTATTTTCACACCTCCGTCGCGCGGCTGCGAATGAGATTCACGTAGGAGATGCTCACGAACGTAACGACAAACAATAACATATAGGCAATAGCTGCGGACCCGCCGACGTCCAGGGTTCGCCAGGTCATGAAAGCGTGTAACGTCAACGACTCGGTCGCCGTGCCGGGTCCGCCGTTGGTCAGCACGTTGGGCAGATCCACGATCTTAAAGGCCTCGATCATCCGAATCAAAATCAAGGTCGCGCTCACCGGCAAAATCCCGGGCAGCGTGATCTCCCAGAAGATTTGCCAGCGGTTAGCGCCGTCCACCAGAGCGGCTTCCAGAGGCTCCAGGGGTTGGCTTTCTAAGGCCGCCAGCAATACGATAAACATAAAAGGCGTCCACTGCCATATATCCCCGATCATGACCGCCACCCTGGCTCCCCAGGGGCTGTTCACCCATGAAAAATCGGCCAACCCGGCGGCTATCCAAATCGGAGCGAAGGGTCCCTTTCCGGTATCCGTCAACATGCGGAAAAGATAAGCTACGCCGACAGGCGTGATCATCATGGGCAGCAGGAAGACGACCCGGAAGAAGCGTCGGCCAGGGAGGTTTTGTACGCACAGCAGTGCCAGACCAAGCCCTAATAGATATTGAAGGGATATATCGACAAAGACATAGATCCAGGTGACCACCAGAGTTCCAGGCCGGCCCCCCGGGCTGAGCGTCCACACGCAGAGCCAGATCCCCGCACCGGCCCCCGTGGCGGCCAGACCGCGCCAGAAGAGCCCGCCTAACGACCCATGGCCGCTACGAACGTACCGCGCCAGCAGCAAGACCAGGGTCGCTATGACGCCGTCGAACACCAGCCAGCCTACCGGCGAGGGACTGGACATTACGCCGAGGAAGTGAGCCTTTTGGCTGCCTGACACCAGCTTGCGGTAGTTATCCCATCCGATAAAGGTGATCTGGAAGCCGCCTTTAACGAACTGTAAACGGGACAGCGACAGGTAGAAGGAAACGATCAGCGGAAAGATGGATAGGAACAAGATGACCAGGACGGCAGGCAACACAAAGGCCATGCTGGCCAGGCGCTCGGTTTGGAATGCCAGCGATTTACCGGCCAAAGAAAAGGGAGTTTCCAGGGCCGGTTTCGTTTGGGTTGGACCTTGCGTGGGCTGTACAACTTGCATGGTTTAGATGGACCTAACCCTTCCCCCTTCCCTGCGAGGGAAGGGAAGAGTTAGGGTACATACGATTCCCAAGTCCCCCCTTTCCGCGTCGGGAAGGGAGTTAGGTCGGTAAAAAAAGGTACCCTCCAAAGCATCGGGAAGGGGGTCAGGGGAGTAAAAAGGTGAAACGGGACGTCCCTTTTTGACCTAACCCCCCGGACCCCTCCGTCCCTTGCAGGAAAGGGAGTATAACCCTCCCACCTTCCCACCTTTAAGGAAGAGGGCGAGGGGTTGAGTTCCTGACCTTACGGCTGCCGGTCTAACGGGTGATCCCCAGGCTTGACTTATACGCCTTGAGTTGGGAGTCACGACCGAGCTCTTGGGTGATTTCGTTCCAGCCGTCGTAGATCTGTTTCATGGCCTCTTTCTTGCCGATTTCCCCGGCCAGAAATTGAGCGATGGCCGTGTCTAACACGATCTGCTGGTAGCGCTGGTTTTGGGGGATGCGCAGATCCAATACCATGTTCGGGCTCCGCAGGCTGGCTTCGATGGCGCCCAGGTAGTCTTTAGCGGCTTCCGGGCTCATACCTGCTTTAATCCACAGCTCATGGTTCTGAAACTGCGAGATACGATAGGGGTTAAAACCCGTAATCCCGATCGTCACATCCACGTTGGCCTGGGCGGGTTGGCTCATGTACGATAAGAAGGCATACGCCGCGTCTTTAACTTTGGGAGGGACCGCGGCGTTGATGGCGCCCGACCAGCCCCCATAGGCTGCGAACGGGGCATGATTGATCCCGTTCACCGCATACGGGCAGGTGGTCGCGTTGCAGTCTACCAGCTTACCGGTTTTCCGATCCAGAATCCGTTTTGTCCCGGGCAATATCACGGCCCCGACCTTATCTTGTACCTTCGAAGTGGCCGGATCAATGGCCAGCGTGCCGATATCTCCCCAGTCCAGGGAGAGCGCGCAGCGACCGGAGGTGAAGAGGCCTCGGGTGTCCCCCACGTCGAGGTTCAGCTCGTCCGGCGGGCCGTACGGGGTGGTTTCCTTGTAGATATCCAGCGCCGCCGAGAACGCCTCGTTGTTGACCAACGGTTCCATGGTCTCGATGTCAAAAAAAGACCCCTGGCCCGTGCCTTGGCTCTGCAGGAAGGCGGCTGCGACGGACCAGACCATCCAGTAGGCCTGGGCATTGCGCTTCTTGGAGATGCACGAACCATAATCAGCTTTGCCGTCTCCGTTGAGATCTTGGCCGTGGAAGTGTTTGGCGATGGCGAGGTAATCCTCCCAGGTTTCCGGGGGTTTGAGGTTATCCTTCTTGAGCAGATCGCTCCGATAGTAGACCATCTGGAAGTCGCCGTCCAACGGGATGGTGTAGATGCGTCCCTGGTAGGTTGCGCTGAAGTCCCGGAAGAAGGGCGCTATGTCTTCCCATTCCAACGCCTTATCCGCGGCGACCCGGTCGGTCAAATCTTCCAGGTAGCCGGGGACGATATAATCCACCATCCATTGCGGTGCGAACACGAAGGCATGGAAACTGTTGGTTTTAGTGGCCATGTCGGTCAAGATCTTCTGGTACAGGTCACTAAAGGGAACGGTCACCACGTTGATCTTCGCACCGGTCAACGCCTGAAAATCAGGAGCGCGACGCTGGAGGGGTTCCGCGATCTGCGGGCCGGTGAAGGTCAGGATGTTGACCTCTACGCCCTCGAAAGCCTTGGCTCCCAGGGCGGGGGGCGCCGTCCAGATGCCCATCCAGAACATTAAAAGGCCAAGGGCGACGAGCAGGTGCTTATATGGGTGCATCATAGTCTCCTCCTGTTTTTATCGCTCACTTTTCCCAAGGGAAAAGCGATAGGGATCTTAATTCACCTCGAGTCATTTTTTTAGCCAGCGTAACCAGCATAACTCTACATTTTGAACCTTTGTCAAGCACTTTTTAGCAAACCCCCCCAATTAAATCAGAAAGCCCTCAAACCTTTCGATTTGAGGGCTTTTTCTGCGTGAGCGCCTTAGGCGTTCATGACTTTTTTCATATGGGAGATTCCGTCCATGGAGAGTTTCTTCATGGTCTCCTCCACATTGATCCCGTAGAGTTTGGCCGCATTCAGACCGAGGATTTTCGTCTTATCCTCATCGGTGATCTGTCGGTATCCGTAGCCGGCGACCATTTCATCGGGGATCCGGAATTTTCGCAGGGCATCGATTTGCCATTGGGGGCTGCCCCACCAGATGGAGTCGGTCCCCCAAATGATCCGGTCAGGACCAAAATGGGTTAGCAACTGTCCGACCACGTGGGCGGCTGTTACCGGAGACCCGACCACCGTCGACGCAAAGGTGCTTCCCAGTTCGGGAAACACATTGGCCACATGGGGCTTAAACCCTTGGCTGTAGGCTAAATCAGAGACCCAGGGGAAACCGGAATGATAGACGATAAAGTTCAGATCCGGCCAGTCTTCTGCTGCTTTGTGCACATCATCGACCTTGCAATGGGGTACGGAGAACCAGAGGGCGGCCAGTCCCTTATGAACGGAGATATTTTTGATCCCCTGCTGCTTGGCTTTTTCCCAGACCGGGTACGCGATCTTCTCATCGTCCATGTACCAACCCCGATATCCCGTACCTTCACCGCCATCTCCCGGGTAGAGTTTCCAGCCGTCTATCTTGAACTCTTTGACCTGTCTCTCCATTTCATCCAGATTGGCTTTTCCCCGAGTTGGAACCGGGAGTCCGTGGCTGAGCATCCTTCTCGTGCCGGCTTTGGCATTGACCTCATCCCGGGTCCCAACCATTTCTTCGATGGGAAGGAGGGTTGCCGGGGAGCCCGGTACGTAAGGAACCCCGCTCATGATGCACATGGCCGTCTCACTATCCAGGAAGATCTCTTTAATATAAGTGGCCCGGTTTAAATCCATCAGTCCACTTCCCTTTACCGTAGATTTACGGAATCCATCCAGCAGATCCACGATCATCTTAGCGCCCAGGGCTTTACTATAGTTGGCTTTTAATGCAGGGGCATCCAGGTAGTGGGTCTGGACATCAAAAACAAACTGGTTGCCCGGTTTCTTCTTAGCTAGAGCCGCCCCTTCATCCGCTGCCTCCACCTCCTCGACATCGAAGAACTTCATTCCATAAACTTTGTTCATGGCCAAGAGCGCGGCTGCGAATCCACTGGCTGTTTTAAAAAAGGATCGCCGCGAAAGGCCCCGCTTTTTACCGTATTTGTCGGCATATTCATTAAGCAGGTAATCTACTTTTCGCTGAGCATCGGTCTTAGGAAGGGGAATAAATTCTCTGTTCGTTAACACCTGGGTAGGTAAAGGGGGTACCGGGGTGAGATCTTCCTCGATGGTTTTCTTGCCGCTTAAAATTATCATACTCAAACCTCCTCAATTAAGGTTGAATGTAAATATATCCTCTGAGCTTATAAGCGCGAGAACGGTTTAATTCTTGTAGATATCACCCCCTTCCATCCAATTTGAAACGATCATACTGATATTAGTCAGATAAAACTATCACGCTTACGTAAGATGTCAACAAAAAATTAAAGGTCTTTTTTTTTTCTTGGTAAATATTCGTTGACAAGGCTTTTAATCCGGGTACAGTGGTTAGTGATGAAGGGAGTAAGGCGGTATAGACGACTCTTAGAGAAAATAAAAAGGAGATGGCCATGACCAAAAAACTGTTATTTATCATGCTTGTGCTTAGCGTCGTGAGTTTATCCTATGCCCAGGAGAAAAAGACAGATTCCAATGCCCCGGTGAGCAAAACCTCTCAATTACCCGGAGTAACCGGGCAAGCGGGAGCCTCCGATCAACAATCCCCTCAGGCGAGCGGTACGGGAAAAAACCAACCTGCACAGGTTGCAGAAAAAGCCGGTATAACCATGTCCGAGGGGAAAGGTTCAGAAAAAAAATCGACCCTTCCGGTCGCAAAAAAGCCTCGAAGGGGATCTTCCAGGGAGCAAAGCCCGGAAAAAACCCAGGCGGCCCAGGCGGACACATCTCCTTGTAACAGACCCGGGTTTGTTCCCGATCCCACCTTTCAGAGCCGGGTGATCTGGGCGACCTACCTGGTTTTAACCAACGGTCGGGCGCTTCCCATCCAACGATATATTGTCAACCAGTGTAACATCATCGCCGTTTTTCCGGACGGTTCCGGGAGGATGTATACCCCCTCTCAGGTGGACCTGACCCGGACCGCTCAGTTTGTTACCACGGAGGAGGAGGCCCGGCGCTTGAGGGGTACTATGGTCGTCGGCAAGGCTCCCGGGGAAGGGAATGTGTTGGGAGTGGGTTATTACGATTTTGGGCGTCAATCCACGCCGGCGGCGCAGGGTTCTTCATCAGCTCAACCGCAGACAAGTCCACCCGCTCAGGTGGGAACGCCTCCGGCCCAGGCCCAGGGGGCGCTGGCCCCAACAGGTGCCACCTCCTACGGAGCCGGCACGACCTATGGAACCGGTCCGGTCCCAGGCGTTCCGGCACCCGGGGGAATGCCTCGTTGAGCGTTTAAAATACAGAGTGAAATAGCGCCTGAGTCAAAGAGACAGAAAGAAGAAAGAGATATACTGAGTTTAAAATACAGAGTGAAATAGCGCCCCAGATACGTCGACAGCTTTTAAGAATTGGCCGTTGTGGCGGCTACCGCGGATTCACGCAGATAGACGCAGGGTCCCTGGGCGTGGGTCCAGGTTCGTGAGCGATTGCCCAGGTCGTACGCATCCTTTGAAAAAGCCCGGGAGGAGATCCCGGCTTTGTGGGAGTCCATATATTTGAACACCGGTACCTTTGGCCCCATGCCCCACGGGGTCACGGACGCATTAGTCCGAGCTTATCGGTGGATAGGGTCGAAAGGACCCTATCATCCGGAGGTGAGAGACCGGCTGGGTCTAGAGTATCAAGGAGCTCGCGAGGTCGTAGCCCACCTCCTAGGGGTCGCCCCCCAGGAAGTAACCCTTACCCGGAATGTTTCCGAGGGGATTAACCTCATCGCCGGTGGATTTGACTGGGAAGCCGGAGATGAAGTGATCCTGACGGATCAGGAGCATGAAAGTGGATTTCTGCCCTGGTTACACCTGGCCAGAACGAAGGGCCTTCGGATCAAAATTTTAGCCCTGACGACTTCCCATCGAGAGATCCTCTCCGGACTTGAGACGCTGTTCACCCCTCGAACCAGGCTTCTGGCCCTGAGTCACGTAACCTGTACGACCGGACTCCGGCTACCTGTCCGGGAGATTTGCCAAATCTCCCACAAAAGAGGCATCCCTGTTCTTCTGGACGGGGCCCAGGCCGTCGGTCAATTCCCGGTCCAACTCAAAGAGATCGGCTGCGATTTCTACGCGGCTTGTGGACACAAATGGCTGCTGGGACCGATGGGGGTTGGAATGTTGTATATCCACACGGCGTATTTACCTCGACTCAAACTCCCTCAGATCGGTTGGGGTTCTCACGAGGTCTTTGATTGGGAGACTTTGGAATATACGCTTAAAAACTCGGCGGAGCGCTATGAGTATGGAACCCGCGCCCTGCCTCTGTATGCCGCCCTGCGAAAGGGAATTGAGTATGTAGCGGCGTGGGATCTGGAAAAAATAACCGGGTACGTGACGCGTCTGGCCTCCTATACCAAGGATAGACTGCTTCAAATTCCGGGGATCCACGTTCACAGTCCCCTGGATCCGGCTACGTCCACCGGACTGGTGACCTTCAGTTCAGAAGATATCCCCGGTGAGGAACTTCTGGCACGGCTGTGGTCCCGGTGGAAGGTTCTGGGTCGACCGGTGAAGAAACCCCACGGCGTCCGGATTTCCCTTGCTTTTTTCACTCAAGAAGCGGAGGTTGAAACTTTACTTTACGGGATCGAACAAATTATCGCAGAAAGGAGAAAAGATCATGGCATATAAGGTTCTCATTACAGCCCGCCATTTCTTTCAAGATCCTGCCCCCCTCGAATATCTGCGGACCCATGGCTGCGAAATCGTAGAAAGCGCGTATGGCGGCGAGAAAGACGACCGGATCCTCACCGAGGAGGAATCGATTCGACTGCTTCAGGGGGTCGATGCGCTCATTGCTGGGGGGATTAAAGTAACCAGGCGGGTTCTGGAGGCGGCGGATCGGTTAAAAATTGTGGCCCGCCGGGGGGTCGGATTTGAGAGCGTGGATCTCCAGGCCGCCACCGAGCGAGGGATTGTGGTAACGATCACCCCTGGGGCTCTCACCCAGGCCGTGGCAGATTTCACGCTGGGGCTGATGCTGAACGTCGCCAGGAAAATCCACCTCGCAGATCGAAACGTTCGGGAAGGAAAATGGCTCGTCTTTATGGGTACGGATCTGTGGAACAAGACCCTGGGGATCGTCGGTTTAGGGCGGATCGGCAAAGGCATCGCCAAACGGGCCCGCGGGTTCGAAATGCAAATCCTCGCCTACGATATCTACCAGGATAATGCCTTTGCCCGCGAACATGGAGTGCGGTACGTTTCCCTGGAGGAGCTCCTCCGGGAATCCGATTTTGTCTCCATCAATGCCCCGTTATCTCCGGGCACTTCCCATTTGATCGACGAAAAGGCCTTGAATTTAATGAAGCCCACGGCCTTTCTCATTAATACGGCTCGGGGAGGCCTGATCGATGAAAAAGCCCTGGTAAAAGCCCTACAGGAAAAGAGAATAGCCGGAGCCGGGCTCGACGTCTTTGCGCAAGAACCTTTAAAAGAAAATCCCTTACGGGAGCTGGACAACGTAGTTTTAACTTCCCACATAGCGGGTTACTCCGTTGAAAGCATGCGGGATACGGGAAGGATCGCAGCGCAAAACGTAGTGACCGTTCTCCAGGGCCGTAGGCCGGAGCCGGCCTGCGTGGTCAACCCGGAAGTTTACGACAGGAGCAAAACATAAGACGTCCCCGGACAACCCTCACCCCCGGCCCCTCTCCCACGCTGTGGGAGAGGGGAGTGGGGGAGGGAAAGCGAAACTATTGGTCAACATTAAGTAAACAGGGGACTCCTACCTTGTAAAGTTAGCTTTAATACCCCTTAAAAACCCCGTTAGGAGGGATCTGTTGATAGTCAAACAGGGATCCCGTCCTAGGGAGGAAGCTCCGTAAGGAGCGACCTGTTTGTAGACGATGAAACAGGTCGC
>Ga0073934_10001040_pt1 | contig 70910 bp, 71 predicted proteins | sample LarsenN4metaG_FD_76834 | JGI IMG/M metagenome (GOLD analysis project Ga0073934, IMG submission 76834) | Hot spring sediment bacterial and archeal communities from British Columbia, Canada, to study Microbial Dark Matter (Phase II) - Larsen... ...
CATCCGAGAGCCGCGGTGAAGCGCCGAAAGGCGCGCCGGCCGGCGTCATCGGCCGGTGGTCTGCGGCGAACCGCAGACCGGCCCAGTCCGCGAGGCGGGCCACGAGGTGCGGCGCTCCGCACCGGCGAATTTCGGCGCTTCACCTCCCTCACTTTTCGAGGGGACCGAAATGGAGGGTCTTCGCCCGGCGCCCTCGCAAAACCCAAGCCCCGGGCGGCGCAGCATTGGTTGAACGGGCGGCACGGGCTCAAATCATCGGAGCGCCCGGGACCGATGGCCGGACACGCGCGGCCGCGATCGAGAACCGGTCATGACGCAGGCGTGGTCACACCGCGAACCCCTCCAGCAGCTCCGGCTCCGGGTCGGCGCCGAGGCCCGGGCCCGCCGGCACGTCGACGCCGCCGTCCTGCACCGGCACGGTGTTCGCAAACGGCACGGCGCCGAGATCGGCGAACAGCCGCTCGAGCGGCGAGGCCTTGTCCTTCGCCGCCATGCAGTGCACGGCCGCGAGGAAGGCCGGCCCCACGTAGAACGCGTTCGGCACGCACACGGCCCCCATCGCCTCGACCTCGCGCGCCACCGTCATCATGGCGGTGATGCCGCCGATCTTGACGATGCTCGGCTGCACGAAGTCGGCCGCGCCCGACGCCACCATGGTGCGGAAGTCGGCGAGGCTCGTCGCGTTCTCGCCCATGCCGAGCGGCACGCCGGTGGTCTTGCCGATGCGCGCCAGCGTTTCGTAATCCTCCGGCGGATAGAGCGGCTCCTCGACCCAGTACGGATGATACGGCGCCATGGCGGCGACCTGCGCCTCCGCTTCGGTAGCGGTCCAGGCGCAGTTGGTGTCGACCATGAGCGGGATGTCGGGGCCGGTGACGCTGCGCGCATTCGCCACCGCCTCGGCCGTGCGCTCGTGCAGCTTGACGAAGCGGTAGCCGCGTTCGAGCGCGCGCGCGGTCGCGCGCTTCAGATGCTCGGGATAGCCGTGATAGTGCAGGAGCGAGGCGTAGCATTCGATCCGGTTGCGCTTGGCGCCGCCGATGAGCGCATGCACCGGCACGCCGGCGAGCTTGCCGCGGATGTCCCAGAGCGCGATGTCGAGCCCGGAGAGCGCGGCGATCACTGGCCCCATGCGGCCGAGCGACATGAGCCGGCGCTCGATGCCGGGCAGGAGCTTATCGTCTGTGACGCTGCCGCCGACCGCGAGGCGGCGCACCCAGGTGTCGAACGCCGCGATCACCATCGGACGCGCGGTCGCGAAGGCCTCGCCCCATCCCACCACGCCGTTGCTCGCGGTGACGCGCACCAGCAGCGTCTCGAAATGCGTGCGCGGCCCGCCGTGCGAGGTCATCGGCGGCGGCGCCCAGATGTCGAGCGGAATGCGCAGGCTGACGGTCTCGATCGCCGTTATGGTGACCGTCACGCGTCGCACCTCGCTGCGGGCGAAGTCATGCGCGGCCTATTGCGGCTCGACGCCGGCGTTCTTCACGATGCCGCGCCAGCGCGCGTACTCGGCCTTCACGAAGTCCGCGAATGCGCTCTGGCTCATCGGCATCACGTCGATGGCGGCGCCCGCCATTTTCTTGACCATGCCCGGATCCTTGAGCATGCCCTGCACAAGCCCATGCAGGCGGTCGACGACCGGCTGCGGCGTGCCGGTCGGCGCCACCACGCCCATCCACACCGTCATCAGGTAATCGGGCACGCCTGCCTCCGCCGAGGTCGGCACGTCCGGGATGTAGGGCAGCCTGTTCCTGGTCGCGACCAGCAGGAGTCTGATCTTGCCCGCCTGGAGTCCGGCGCGCAGTCCGCCGATGGAGCTGGACAACAGCTGCACCTGCCCGGCGAGCAGGTCGGTGGTTGCCGGCTGGTTGCCCTTGTAGGGCACATGCACAAGCGTGATGCCGGCCTGGCGCAGGAATTCCGCCGCCGACAGATGCGGCAGCGAGCCGAAGCCGGCCGACGCATAGCTCATGGTGCCGGGCTTGGCCTTGGCGAGCGCGACGAACTCCTTCAGCGTCTTCGCCGGCACGCCGGCATTGATTGCGATCATCTGCGGCGCCTCGCCGATCGCCGCCACCGGCAGCACGTCCTTGAGCGCGTCGAGCGGATAGGTCTTCTGCACGAACGGATTGATGACGAGCTGCCCGGACAGCACGACGCCGATGGTGTAGCCGTCGGGCGGCGCCTTGGCGACGGCCTGGATCGCGATGGTGCCGGCGGCGGCGGGACGGTTCTCGACCAGCGCCGTCTGGCCGGTCTCGCGCGTGATGTGGTCGGCCAGCAGCCGCGCGCCGAGATCGGCGATGCCGCCGGCGGAGAATCCGACCATGATGCGGACCGGCTTGGCCGGATAGTCCTGCGCGGACGCGACGCCCGCGCCGAATGCTGCAACCAAGATCGCCAGGCCGATGCGAATGAACATGATGGTCGCCTCCGCGTGGTCCGGATGCAGCGTAGCGACATCCGGGTTCATCGTCGACCTTACCGCGGATTTCGCCCCACTCAATCCGGACTGCGGGAGACTACGGAATTTGCCGCACCACCCTCGGCTCCCCGCGTGCGCATTCCAGCGCGCGGCGGTCCCATCGTCCGAGGTCGGCCGCCGCCTCATAGGTGCTTTGCAGGAATTCCGTCAGCGGCGCGCGCGGGTCGGCCGCCGCGTCACCCGCGCCGCCGCGCCATCCAGGCGGCACAAGGCAAAGCCCGCCGGGACGCGACGCCCGGATCGCTCCCGGGCATCGCTTGGCGTCCCGACCGGCTCGCTGAGCTTCGGCTACTTCCAGCCCGACAACCGATCGCACCTGGCGCGGATCTTCGGATTGGCCCGCTCGAACTGCGTGATCGACCGGGTCTCGTTGTCGTCCATCGCGTCGTTCATGCATTCGCAGTACTTGCGCACCACGGCCATGCTCACCTTGGCGTCGCGGTTGTCGGCAAGGCACTGGTTGACCCATTTGCGGTCGTCGGCGGTTTCCGCAGTCGCCCGTTGGCTGGCCAGAAACGCACCGGACACGACGGCGCCGGCGCAAAGCATCATGATTGCCGTCAGCTTCATTGAAGGCGCTCCCACTTCGTTGAACCCCGGACGATCCGGCAGCCGATGTCCCGGCCGTGTCACGTGTCATTTGCGCCCACGATGGGGATAGCAGTCCGTCCATGACGGCACAATAGCGCCGCCTGGGCTTGGAGCGGACACGGAGCCCGCATCATGCGCAGACACGCGGCAAGCCATGCGCACAAGCCCCTTGCCCTGCCTCCGGCGCCAGCCCACTTTGCCGCACAAGCCCCGCCGGAGTTTCCCTTGAGCATCGACCAGAGCGCCAACGGCACAGCGCCGCCGCCCGCCCCTGCGCAGCCGGCACGCCAGGAGAACGTCACGCTCGCGATCGGGCTGATGCTCATCTCGACATTCGTATTCACCTGCACGAGTGCGCTGTCGAAGTGGCTGATCGAAACCTATCCGATCGGCGAGGTGTTGTTCTCGCGGGTGTTCGTGCCGCTGATCGGGCTGTCAATCCTGATCCTGCCCAGCACCGGGCTGGCGGTGTTCCGCACCCGGCGGCTCAAAGGCCACCTGATGCGGGGCGTGTCGCAATCGACCTCGCAGACCTTCCTGATGATCGCGTTCTCGCTGATGCCGCTCGCGAGCGCGGTCGCAATCAACTTCTCGGCGCCGATCTTCGCGACGCTGGCATCGATGTATTTCCTGCGCGAAACGGTCGGCGCGGCGCGCTGGGCGGCGATCCTGGTCGGCTTCTTCGGCGTGCTGATCGTGACCAGTCCCGGCACCGACACCTTCACCGTCGGTGCGCTGTTCGCGCTCGCCAACGCCATCCTCTACGGCACCGTCACGGCGGGCGTACGCGGCCTGACCGCGACCGAGTCGACGCAGACGCTCACGATGTACCAGATGCTGCTGATGTCGGCGGCGTTCTCACTGATGCTGCCGTTCGGCTTCGTGGTTCCGACCTGGACCGACGCCGGTTGGCTCATCCTCAACGGCATCGGCAACGGGCTCGCGCAGTACTGGTGGACGCGCGCAATCCACCTGGCGCCGACCTCCGTGGTCTCGCCGTTCCAGTACTTCTCGCTGATCTGGGCGATGCTGCTCGGCTTCGCGATCTGGGGCGACGTTCCGACCGCGAGCCTGATTGTCGGCGGCGCCATCGTGGCCGGCTCGGGACTATTCCTCCTGTGGCAGGAGTCGCGGCGATCGAACGGGATCGCAGGATGATCAGCTGCCGGTCACTGCACGATAGGCGGCCTCGACATTGTTGCCGAAACGGTCGCGGCCGACCCACTTGTCGTATTCCGGCATTTTCAGCTCGGCCTTGATCTGATCGAGCGTGCGGCCCTGCTTCACCAGCGCCCGCACCCGGTCGAGCAGCAGCGTGTAGTAGCGCTCCGAGTTGTCCAACAGCGTGACATCGCCGGGCGCGCCGTGACCGGGAATCACGATCGCCGGCGCAAGCGCACGCATCATCCTGATGGCCTTGAGCGTCTCGGGAATGCTCACGAAGGGGCGCAGGTTGTTGAAGCGTCCGACGCTGATCGATGCTGCCGTGAACAGGATGCGTTCTTTCGGCAGCCAGACGGCGGCATCCGATTCCGAGTGTACGGCATGCAGGTGATAGAGGTCGAAGGTGCGCTCGCCGACGTTCAGCGTCATGCGCTCGTGGAACTCGACATGCGGCGTGACCAGACGATAGCCTTCGGCGGCCTTCTTCACCTCGGCAGATGCCATGGTCTCGAAGCGCCTGGGGTTGAACGCCTTGCGCATCGACGCCCCGGCCCCTTTGGCGGCGACGATCATCGCCGGCGGTGAAAACACAAAGTGACCGCTGGTATGATCGGCGTGCGGCTCGGTGTTGATCAACATGCGTACCGGCAGCGGCGAAAGCTTCTTCACCAGCTCCATGACGTTGCGCCAGTCGGGCGGGTTGTGACCGGAGTCGATCAGCACCACGCCTTCGCTGGTCATGATGAGGGTGCAGTTGGAATCGATCGGGTTGCGCGAATAGACGTGAATACCCGGCGCGACAGTGCGGACATGCGGCCCGAGGTCCTGCGCTGTGCCGGTCGTGGGCAGCAACAGCGCGGCCGACAGAGCGATGGCAGCGGCCGGAACTTTCATGGCATCCTCCCCTGATCTGCTTGTCGATCGACGGACTGTATCACGCGGCGCCCGGGAATTTCACTCGCCGCGGGCTGCTTCAAGCTGCTTGACGATCCTGCGCCCGCCACCGCCGATCGCGTATCTGGCGGCGCCCGCCTTGCGAGGAGGCTATGTCCCATGGGGGATGGCCGGCGCAAGCGGCAGGAATTCCGACAACGCCGTTGGGATTGATCTTCAGGTATTCCGGCGTCGGGTGCTCCTTCTTGCGGCCGAGATCGAGCCGGATGTCCTCGAAGGCGAGTCCCTTCTCGGCCAGGCAGATGCGGACCTTCTGGCTACAGGTGGAATGGGCGGCGTTGTAGAGGGTCAGCATCGCCAAGGTCCGGGCGGCAAAAGGATGCTAAACAGTCTGACCCCTCCGACGCACCCGAGGCAATAGCGAACCGCATCCATGAAAATCGACGTTCATTCCCACCACATCGACGAGATCTTCTTCGAGGCGCTGCGCTCGCTGCCGGGCGTGACGGTCAAGACCAATCCCGACCGCTTCAGCTATCTGCTCAAGGACGGCAAGACCTGGCTGCCGTTCCGCCCCGAGATGTTCGATCCCGACCACCTGATCCGGGAGATGGACCGCAAGGGCATCGACATGTCGATCACGTCGATGAATACGCCCAGCGTCTACATTTTCGAGGCCGGCAAGCGCATCGACCTCGCCCGGCGCCTCAACGATTCGATGGTGGCGCGGGCGAAGCGCAATCCCGACCGCGTGCGCGGCTTTGCGACGCTGCCGCTGCCGGATGTCGAGGCTTCGCTCGCAGAACTCGAGCGCGTCAAGGATGCGCCCGGCCTCGCCGGCATCGGCGTCGGCTCCAATTTCGACGGCGTTGCATTGGACGATCGCCGCCTGGAACCGGTGTGGGCGCGCATCGCCGAGCTCGGCCTCGTGGTCTGCGAGCATCCGATGCTGCCGACCTTTGCCGACCACCTGCCCGGCTACGCGCTGCCGATCCGGGTCGGATTCCCGTTCGATACCACTCTGTGCGTGACCCGGATGATCTATGGCGGGGTGTTCGAGCGGCATCCGAAGCTCCAGTTCATCGTCCCGCACACCGGCTCCGCCTTCATCGGCCTGCTGGAGCGGCTCGACCACGGCTATCACCTGTTCCACGAATGCCGGGAGCACATCACGCAGTTGCCGAGCGTTTTCGCGCGCCGGAACCTCCACTACGACACCTGTGCGTTCTCGAAGGCGTTCATCGAAATGGCTGTGGGTGAGATCGGCGTCGACCGATTCCTGTTCGGGACCGACTACCCCTACATCATCTCCGACCCCTCCTATGTCGAGGCGCTCAACCTGCCGGACGCGCACAAGCAGCAGATTCTCGGCGGCAACGCGCAACGCCTGTTCGGCCGCCGTCTGGCGATGTAGCGCTCCATGACGACGAAGCCGTATCGGGTCGGCCGCTCCCGCACAGGACTCGGCCTGTTCGCCACCGCACCGATCAGGAAGCATGCGTTGATCGTCGAGTATTCCGGCCCGCGCATCCCGACCGCGCAGGCGCACGCGCGCGAGCGCGCGGGCCGCAGCCGCTACATGTTCGAGATCAACAGCCGCTGGTCGATCGACGGCTCCGGCCGCGACAATATCGGGCGCTATGCCAACCACGCGTGCAAGCCGAATGCCGAATCGGTACTGATCCGCGGCAAGGTCTTCCTCAAGGCGGTCCGGCGCATCCTGCCGGGCGAGGAGATCACCTACGACTACGGCCGCGAGTATGTGATGCTGTTCTTCAAGGGCGGTTGCCGCTGCGCGACCTGCGAGGGTGCTAGGAGCGACGCTCCGACCGCTGCGGCTGGACCGGCCGCCTCAGCAGATCCTCGTAGCGCTCGCGATAGGTGAGCACGTCGAAGACGTCGCCGACGCGCGGCGCCCCGATACTCCGCGGCCGCTCGCAGTACCGCAAATAGAGGCCGACCAGCACGCCGTAAAGCGCAACCGCGCCCATCTTGGCGGCCCAGCCGCCGACCAGCACCGCAAGACCCGCACCGGTCAGAACGTGCAGCCCGGCAAAAAACGCAACCTGATCGAAGGTCAGCACCACGGCTCCGCTGAGAACGAGCCTGGCGAACATCCGTTCGCCGAGCCATTGCCGTGACCGCTCGTAGAGCAGGATGATCATGATGCAGTCGATGAACAGGATGGCGGTTCCCCAGACCATCAGCACGCCCATCTCGTTGAGGAATCCGAGATCGGCGACGCGGCCGGGCGCAAGCGCCACCGGGGCGTGGTGCCGCAGCAGGAATGCGAATGCGACCAGCAGCGCGTTGCGATCAGCAGGCCGTAGATCGGCTGTCGCACGACCATGGCATCCTCGCGGACATAGACCAGGAGCAGCAGCATCAGCTTGCCGGTGAACAGCACCGTCGACCCCGGCGAGGTGACGATGCCGAACGGCAGCGCCACATAGAAGCTCGACGCCAGATAGGTCTCCAGGAAATGCATCACGCCGAGTGCGCAGAAGAACGCACCGATCCCGAGCTGCGCGCGCAACCGGAATAAAGCCACGAGAACGGCAAAATAGAGCACCGCATCGGCGGCAAGCAGAATGACGTTGCTGGCTTCGTACATGGCGTTCATGCCGGCCACGCGCCGGCCTGGCGCCGACGATATAGATAGCAACCGTTAATATTCTGGTGCAGACCTCGTTAGTATTACAGCAATGATACCGGGCGTGTGTCGCCTTCGCGACGCGGGACGTCGCCACCCCGTGACAGGCAAGGAACTTTCCGGCGCTAGCCGTCGAGTTCCGCGTAGTTCCGGAAGATGCCGTACTCGTTGAAAGGAATCCGGCGCGGCGACGCCAGATAGGCGGCGATTCGCGGCCGCTCGGCCACGGCGTCGCGCACCGCGACCACGCCGGGAATATCCCGCTCCAGCCGCCGCATCGCCCTCGGGAAGGCGTAGCGCAGGCCTTCGACCATCTGGAACAGCGACAGGTCGGCATAGCTGAGGCGGCGGCCATTGAGCCAGGGACCGCCGCTCCTTGCCAGCACGCGCTCGAAATAGCCGAGATATTTCTGCGGGCGGCGCTTCCAGAATTCGCGCGTGTAGCGCGCCGCCTCCTTGCGCTGCTGCTCGTAGTAGAGCGCCGACGCGATCGGATGGTGCGTGTTGTGCACCTCCTTCACGAAATCGGCGATGGTCAGTTGAAGCTGGTGGGTCCAGAGCCGCCCGGCCTCGCCTTTCGGCGCGAGCCCGTGGCGCGGTCCGAGGTAGAGGAGGATGTTTGCGGTCTGCGCGATCAGAAGCGTCCCGGCCCTGAGGAACGGCGGGGCGTAGGGCGGGTGCCGCGTGCGCGGGCCGTTCATGACCGCCATCAGCTTGTCCTCACCGCCGCGGCGGCGCGCCACGTCGACATAGCGCGCGCCTGCCTCCTCCAGCGCGAGCCGGACGAATTCACCGCGCCCCTGGATTTCCGGCCAGTAATAGAGTTCGTAACGCATGGCTAATCCTTCCTGTTGCGCACCGCGCGCCTTGTCGCACCCGGTGGCGCCCGTGACGGCGTTACACTAATGTGCCACCGCCGCCTCATAGCGTGCACCGAAGCATCGCAGGTAAGACTCATCATGACAACGAACGGACTGACCCGACGGTCCATGCTCGGCGCCACCGCCGCGCTTGCGCTGCCGTCCTTCATCGGCCGCGCCGCCGGCCAGGAATCGGTCGACGTTGCCGCCGCCAAGGCGGAAGGCCGGGTTGTTCTTTACACGTCGGCCCCGCTCGCCGCGGCCCAGAAGATCGCCAGCGCGTTCCAGGCGAAATACGGCATTGCGGTCGAACTGTTCCGTACCGGCGGCGTGCAGGTGCTGCGGCGCTTCATGATGGAGCAGGACGCCAAGCGGCCCGGCGCCGACGTGCTGGTGTCATCCGACCTTTCGGCGGTACGCGATCTGATCGCCAAGGACAGCTTCGTGCCGTTCAAGCCCAAGGATTTCGACAAGGTTCCGGCGGCGTTCAACGACCCCAAGGGACTCTACGTCGCCCAGCGCGTCAGCATCATCTCCATCTACGGCCGCACCGATCTCGTGCCGCCGTCGCAGATGCCCAGGACCTGGACCGATCTCGCCGACCCGCGCTTCAAGGGCAAGCTGGTGATGACCAACCCGAACTTCACCTCGCTGCAGGTGGCGGTCGTCGCCATGCTGTCGCGCGCGCACGGCTGGGGATTCTTCGAGCGGCTCAACAAGAACGACGTGCTGATCGTGCAGGGCAACGAGCAGGCGCTCAACATGGCCAAGAGCGGCGAGCGGCCGATCGTTGCCGGCGGCGACAGCCAATATGCGTCGGGTGCGCGCCTGCAAGGCCACAAGATCGACAACACCTTCCCGGCCGACGGCACCTTCGCCGTGCCCTCCACGACGTCGGTGGTGAAGGGCTCGCGCCACCCGAACGCGGCCAAGCTGATGGCCGAGTTCACGCTCAGCCTGGAAGCGCAGCAGTTGTGGCCGCAGAGCGGAGTCTACGCCGCGCGCACCGACGTGGCGCCGCCGGTCGGCAGCCCACCGATCGGCAACATCAAGGTGTCCGCGATCGATTACGCCTATCTCAAGACCAACGCGGCGGCGGTGAAGAAGCGCTTCAGCGAGATCTTTTCGGTGTAGCTGTCGACTACCGCGGCGTCACGTCGATGATTCGGCAGTTGCGCTGGCCCGACGAGATGCATTCGTCGGCCCTGCGCGCATCCACCAGGGCATTGACCAGCCACACGCCGATGCCGATCACCGCGACCGCAAACAGGGCAAGGTAGATATTGTTGCGGCGGCGCTCAGCGTCGGTTTCTGGCTCGTCGCGCTGGTAACGATCGTCCATGCCAATACCTGTCGCGCGATCACGCCGCCATGGTCTCCTTCACCTTGGCGACCAGTTGCTTGAGCGTAAACGGCTTGGCCAGGAAATTGTAGTCGTTGGGGTTGGGCAGGCTCTTCTGGAATGCGTCTTCGGCGTAGCCGGACACGAAGATGAACTTGGTGTCCGGATTCCGCTTGCGCAGTTCCTTGAGCAGCGTCGGACCGTCCATTTCCGGCATCACCACGTCCGACACCACAAGGTCGACGTGGGCGCCGCCCCGCTCCAGCTCCGCCATCGCCTCGACGCCGTTGCCGGCTTCAAGCACGGTATAGCCGCGCGAGCGCAAGCCCCGCGCGTTGAGCGCGCGCAGGCCCTCCTCGTCCTCGACCAGCAGGATGACGCCTTCTCCGGTGAGGTCGGAGGCCGCGCGCATCGCCTCTTCGGCGGCATTAAGGGCTCCGGCGAGCGCGGGAGCGGTGGTTTCCGGCAGCTGCGGCGCCTGCACATCGTCGGCCGCCGCAATGTAGCGCGGAATGAAGATGCGGAAGCTCGTGCCGCGCCCGAGATGCGATTCGACATAGACGAAGCCGCCGGTCTGCTTGATGATGCCGTAGACCGTCGAGAGCCCGAGCCCGGAGCCCTTGCCGACGTCCTTGGTGGTGAAGAACGGATCGAAGATCTTGTCGATGATCTCCGGCGCAATACCGGTGCCGGTATCCTCGACCTCGACCAGCACATATTCGCCGATCGGCATGCCCTTGTACTGGAACTTGGCGCTCTGGTCGGCGCCGAGATTGGCGGTCCGTAGCGTCAGCTTGCCGCCGTCGGGCATGGCGTCGCGCGCATTGACCACAAGGTTCACAATCACCTGCTCGAACTGCGCGAGGTCGGCCCGCACCGGCCATAGGTCGCGCTGCGGCACCACGTTGAGTGCGATGCGCTCGCCGATCAGGCGCGCGAGCAGCATCTTCAGGTCGAACACCACCTCGCCGAGGTCGAGCACCTGCGGGCGCAGGGTCTGCTTGCGCGAGAAGGCCAGCAGGTGGCGCACCATGGCGGCGGCGCGATTGGCGTTCTGCCGGATCTGAATGATGTCCTGGAAAGACGGGTCGGTCGGCTTGTGTGCGTTCACCAGGAAATCCGACGCCATCATGATGGCGCCGAGCACATTGTTGAAATCGTGGGCAATGCCGCCGGCAAGCTGCCCGACCAGCTCCATCTTCTGGGCCTGGGTCAGCCTGTTCTCGAGCTCCTTTTGCGCCGTGGTCTCGATCGCATAGACGATGGCGGCTTCCTGGTCCTTTTCCTCGACCGCAGTGACATAGAAGCGTGCCGAGCGGTCGCCCGCCCCCTCGATGCCGGCATCGACCGGGGCGATCTCGCCCTGCTTGTCGGCGGCGCGGCGGATCGCGTCGCCGAGCATCGGGCGGTCGCGCTCGGCGACCACCGCGAGGATCGACTGACCGCTTTCGCCCTTCAGCACCGGATTGAACAGCCGCGCGAACAGCGCGTTCGAGCGCACGATGGTGCCCTGCCGGTCGATGGTGGCGATCGCCATCGGCGTATTCTGGAAGAATCGCATGAAGCGCACTTCAGCGGCGCGCAGCGGATCGGCGCCGTTGTCGCCGGCGCGATTGATGACCAGCGTGCGTGACGGACCGGGCATGCCGTCCGCCCCGATCGCCACCTTGTGGTAGAGCCGCGCCGGCACGTTGCGGCCGCTCTTGGTCTTGAGGTCGATGTCGTGGGTCTCGATCTTGACGTCACCGGGCGTCGCCGACCGCGCGGTGAGGAGCGCCACACCCTCGCCCGCCACGATATCGGACAGCTTCAGGCCGCCTGAACCGACCTCGGCCAAGTCCTGCTCTAGCCATTCGGCAAGCGTCGCGTTGAGGTAGGAGATGCGCCCTTCCGCATCCACGGAGAAGAAGCCCGCCGGCGCATGGTCGAGATAGTCGATCGCGTGCTGCAATTCCTGGAAGATGTTTTCCTGCCGCTCGAGCTCGCGGGTCACATCGGCGATCGACCAGACCGTAAGCCGCGAGTCGCGTTTGCTCTCGCCCAGCGGGCGGACCCGCATGCGCAGCCAGCGGCCGGCCTCGCCTTTCCGACCGTCGACGCGAACCTCCTCCTGGAGCTTACGGCCTTCGCGCGCCGCCTTGAGCAACCGGAAGATCGCTTCCGAAACACCCGGATCGCCGACAAACACGCGCTCGATCGGCCGGACATCGTCGGGACCGGTGGCCTCGACCAATTGGAGGTAGGCGACATTGGCGTAGATCACCCGTCCCGCGGCATCGGTGACGAGGATCGCATTGTTGGCGGAGTCGACCATGCCCTTGACCAGGGGGCTCGGGACATCCTTGCCGGACGGACGCAGCATGCCGGCAGCCAGCGCGAACAACAGGAACACGCCGACCATCGCGAGCGCGGCGAGCAGCGCGAGAATATAGGGCTCGGCATTGGTGCGGCCGATCAGCATCAGCCCGACGCCGGCGCCAACCAGCGCAACCGCGATCAGCAGCACGAGCCCGATGCTGCCGCCGTGCTGGCCGGTGCGTGTGCGGTCGACCGCCGAGAGGGGGGCCTGCTTCTGCGTCATGATGGCCGAATCTGACCGATTCTGCGTCCCCCGCCTACCCTCCGTCCTCCGGAGCCGAACGAGCCGAGTATCCGGAAATGCCGCTACCTGGCGCCTGCGACCGCGCGGTTGAGGCGCATCACATAGCCGATCACCTCGGCCACCGCCTTGTAGTGCTCGGGCGGAATCTCCTGGTCGATCTCGACCGTGCCATGGAGCGCGCGTGCGAGCGGCGGATTTTCGACAATCGGAACGTCGTGCTCCCTGGCCACCTCGCGAATCTTGAGCGCGATCGCGTCCATGCCCTTGGCGACGCAGACCGGTGCATTCATGCCGCGCTCGTATTTCAGGGCGACCGCAAAGTGGGTTGGGTTGGTGATCACCACCGAAGCCTCCGGAACGGCCGACATCATCCGTTTGCGCATCCGGCTTTCTCGGAGCTGCCGGATCTTGGCCTTCACCATCGGATCGCCTTCGGTGTCCTTGAATTCGTCCTTGAGGTCGCGCAGCGACATCTTCTGGCGTTCGAACCATTGCCGGTACTGGAACAGGAAGTCGGCGGCCGCGATGAAGGCGAGGATGGCGACCACCGCGCCAAGCACCTGGAGCGCCAAAGCCTGCGTGATCGGCAACAGCGCCGCCACATCGGCCGTCACCAGCGTGTCGAGCCGGTGGCGTTGCGGCCACAACAGCGCCGCCATCACCGCGCCGAGCAGCGCGAGCTTGAACAGGCCCTTCAGGAAGTTGGCCAGCGCCTGTTTCGAGAACAAGCGCTTGAATCCGGCGAGCGGCGAGATTTTCGAAAGCTTCGGTTTGAGCGGCTCGCCCGACCACACCAGGCGGTGCTGGATCATGTTGCCGAGGATGGCGGCGAGGAGGAGAAGCAGGAGCGGAATGGCGGCGGCCGCGATGATCTCGATGCCGATTCTCTGCACCACATGCAGGAAGCCGCGGCCGTCGACGCGGATGCCGTGGGCGTTTGCCATCAACCCGCGCATCGTGGTGGTGAGGCTCTGGCTCATCGAGCCAGCAAACGCCATGACCACCAGCGTGCCGCCCGCGACCACGAACCAGGTATTGACCTCCTGGCTCTTGGCCACGTCGCCGCGCTTGAGCGCATCGTCGAGACGTTTCTGGGTCGGGTCTTCCGATTTGTCGTGATCGTCGCGTTCTTCAGCCATGCGACCTCACGAATAGGGCGCAAGCTGGCGCAGCACGGTTTCCACCGAGCCGAGGAACACCGTCATCAGCGCCCCCAGCACCAGCAGCAGAATCAGCAACCCCAGCAGAATCGACAGCGGCAGTCCGACGAAGAACACCTGCATCTGCGGCATCAGCCGCGACAGCACCCCGAGCCCGAGATTGAACAGCAGCCCGAACACCAGGAACGGTGCCGCGAGCTGGATGCCGATCTTGAATGCGATCGTCACCGTCTGCGTGGTCAGTGCCGCAACATCCCCCAGAATCGGGAGCTCGCCGGGCCGGAACAGCGCATAGCTGTCGTTGAGGGCCGCGATCACCAGATGGTGCAGGTCGGCGGCGAAGATCAGCGTGACGCCGAGTATGGTGAGGAAGTTTGCGACCAGCACGCTCTGCTGGCCCGGATTGGTCGGGTCGACGGCGGTGACGAAGCCGAGCCCCAACTGCTGCGCGATGACGAAGCCCGCCACCTGCAACGCCGAAATCATCAGCCGCGCCGTGATCCCGAGCACCACGCCGATGAACACCTCCTGCCCGAGCATGGTCAGCACCGGGCCGAAGGTGCGAAGATCGAGCGTATAGGCATTCCGATGCAGCGGCAGCAGCACCGCCGTCAGCACCAGTGCCAACGTAAGCCGGACCCGCCGCGGCACGCTCATCTCGCCGAATCCCGGCAGCAGCATCACCATGGTGCCGATGCGCGCGAACACCAGCATGAAGGCGGCGGCGTAGGCGGGCAGGAATGAGACGTCGATCTTCATGCGCGCGGCACTTACCCCGACGCGACGATGCGCGCCGCCAGCCGCGCCATGTGACCTTGCAGGAGGTCGGCCATGAATGGCAGCGCCACCAGCATGGCCACGAAAATCGCGAGAATCTTCGGCACGAACACGAGCGTCATTTCCTGGATCTGAGTGAGCGCTTGAAACAGCGAGATGACGACGCCGACGGCGAGCCCGATCAGCATCAGCGGGCTTGCGACCAGCACCAGCGTCAGGATGGCGTCGCGCGCCACATCAAGAACTTCGCCACCGCTCATTGCTCCGCCTCTTCTTTCTCCGTTCATGGCTTGCCGATGAGGACGGAACCGACGCCACACGACAAGTGCGCTTCCTCTCCCTATGGGAGAGGAAGCCGACCGCCTGTGTCGCGGGATGGCCTCAAGCACGAATGCCGACTCCGTTTCTGGAAAGCTAGGTCAGATCGGCATGCGCATGATCTCCTCATAGGCGGTGATCATGCGGTCGCGGACCGAGACCAGGGCTTCGACCGCGACCTCGGTCTCGGCCACGGCGGTGACGACGTCGACGACATTGGCGCGGCCGGCGGCCAGCGCGTGCGACTGCGCGTCCGAACGCCGTCCGGCCTCGACCACGCCGCCGACCGCGCTCTTAAGCAGTTCGCCGAAGCTCGGACCGCCGGTCTCGCCGACCGCGCGCCCGAGATTGGCGGACGGATCGGCCAGGCGCGCAAGGCTGGCATAGGCACCGGCGGCGGCGGAGGGCGTGGTCATGGATCAGGTCCCGGATCAGATCTTGAGGATTTCGAGCGTGCGCTGGATCATGCGGCGGGTGGCGCCGATGACGTTGATGTTGGCTTCGTAGGAGCGCTGGGCTTCCCGCATGTCGGTCATTTCGATCAGCGGATTGACGTTGGGATATCGGACATTGCCGTTGGCGTCGGCAGCCGGATGGCCCGGCTCGTACTTGAGCCGGAAATCGGACGGATCGTTGCGCACGCGCCCCATCGCAATCACGCGCGCGTCGAGCGCACGGTCGACCTCGGAGCGGAAGGTCGGGATCTTGCGGCGATAGGGATCGGCGCCAGGCCGCGGCGCAGTCGAGTCCGCGTTGGCGATGTTTTCGGAGATCACGCGCATGCGGCCGGCCTGGGCGCGAAGTCCGGAGGCCGCGATCGAGATCGATTTCAGGAAGTCCATGAGTCCCCTCGCCTGTCTCTGCCGGCTACGCGCGGCGGCCGAGCGCGGTGCGCAGCATTCCCAGCCCGCGGCTGTAGAGCGAGGTCGCGGCCTGATAGTCCATCTGGTTGGAGGCGACCTTGAGCATCTCGTCTTCCAGGCTGACGGCATTGCCCGATGGCCGCGCCTCGAAGCCGCCTCTGCGGTCGACCTGGAACCGGGTGGTATCGCCGCCCATCGCGGCGATATGCGTCCCGCTGGTGCGCGTGAGCGCGAGATTGGAACTCGCCGGCCGCGTCCGGTCGAACTGCGGCGGAGAAAGGTCGCGCGGCTGGAACCGGGGCGTATCGGCATTGGCGACGTTTTCGGCGAGCAGGCGCTGCCGTTCCTGGTGCCACTGCATCCTGGTCCGGAGCATCGAAAACAGTGGGATATTGGAGATCGCCATGGCCGGCCTGCCCTGCTTTTGGTTCCCGGAAGCCCGGAACCGCTGGGCAGACTTTGCCGGGTGTATGGTTAATGCGCAGTTAAGGGCTGTTATGGGGCGTCTGCCTTCAAACCGCCGTTTACCAAGCCGATCGTTTCCGCGGGCGGATGGAGGGGGCGTAGTAACCCACTCCCTTAAGGTTTTGTTAGTATTAGGGGCGGCAGATATTGCCGTCGGCGTTAACTATTCGGATTCGTCCGACGAGACGCCGGCCCCGCTGGGCGCAGGGAGGTACAATGGATTTCCTGTTTGGCGCGGACATGCCGCTCGCGGTGCGGTTCTTCGTGGCATTCGTCATCGTGCTCGCGCTCATCGGCGCGACCGCGTACCTGGTTCGCCGCTTCGGCGCCGAACGGCTGGGAGGGTCGTCTGCGCGCGGACGACAGCCACGCCTCGCAGTCATTGATGCAGCGGCCGTCGACGGCCGCCGCCGGCTGATCCTGATCCGCCGCGACAATGTCGAGCATCTGCTGATGATCGGCGGGCCGACCGATGTCGTGGTGGAAGCCAACATCGCGCGCACCGCCGCGGCGCCGCGCGAGGCCGCACCGTCGCGACCACCGGCCGCGCCGACCGATACGCTGCCGTGTGCCGTGCCGCTCGGCGAAGCCAATATGTGGCCGCTCCAGCCGACGCCCGAGCCTGCGCCGGCACCACGTCCACAGCGCGCGCCGCCGGTGACCGAAGAGCCGATGCAATGGCACGCCGAGCCCGAACCGCCGCCGCTGCCGCCGCGGCGCCCGGAGCCGCGTCCCGAGTTCCGTCCGGAACCGCGCGCGGCCGATCCGCTTGCGGGCCTTGCCGCCGAACTGTCGCGCGTGCAAGCCGAAGCGCCGGCGCCGAAGCCGCGACCCGCACGCGACACCGCCCGCGCAGCGCGGCCCGAGCGTACGCGCCCGGCACCGGCGGCCGACGAGCAGCCCGCGCCGGCGAACGCCGACCAGAACCTCGCCGAAATGGCGCAACGGCTCGAAGCGGCGCTGCGCCGCCCGAAGGCGGAAACACGCGCTCCGGACGCCGCGCCGCGTTCGGCGATGGCGCCCGCCGCAATACCGGACCCGATGCCGCCCCAGGCCGCAGAGACCATGGACGAGCACCGCGCGGACCTGCCCTCGCCGGTACCGCCCAACGCGCCGGCCGCGGCCCGCGCCGCCGCCGCGCCGAAGCCCGCGCCCCAGAAATCCGTCTACGACAGCCTCGAACAGGAGATGGCGAGCTTGCTCGGCCGCCCCAACACCAAGACTTGACATCAAACAGGATCGGCCGCTGCGTCCGTCTGGCGACGGTGGCGGCCGGTGTAGGGACTTCGCTTGCGGCGGCCGTGTCTCCGGCCGTGGCGCAGGACATCAGCATCAATCTTGGACAGGGCGGCGGGCTCACCGAGCGCGTCATCCAGCTCATCGCCTTCATCACGGTGCTGTCGCTCGCGCCGTCGATCCTGGTGATGATGACCTCGTTCACCCGCATCGTGGTGGTGCTGTCGCTCCTGCGTACCGCGCTCGGCACCGCCACCGCGCCGCCCAATGCCGTGATCGTGGCGCTGGCGCTGTTCCTCACCGCCTTCGTGATGGGACCGGCGCTCCAGAGCGCCTACGACTCCGGCATCCGGCCGCTGATCAACAACGAGATCAGCGTCGAGCAGGCATTTCAGAAATCGTCGGAGCCGCTGAAGGTGTTCATGAAGAACAACGTGCGCGAAAAGGACCTCGCGCTGTTCTCCGACCTCTCGCGCGAGCCACGTCCGGCCACACCCGAGGAGATTTCACTGCGCATCCTGGTGCCGGCCTTCATGATCTCCGAACTCAAGCGCGCCTTCGAGATCGGGTTCCTGCTGTTCCTGCCGTTCCTGATCATCGACCTCGTGGTCGCCTCGGTGCTGATGTCGATGGGCATGATGATGCTGCCCCCGGTGGTGGTGTCGCTGCCGTTCAAGCTGATTTTCTTCGTGCTGGTGGACGGCTGGTCGCTGGTCGCCGGCAGTCTGGTGCAGAGCTACGGCTTGTAGCGAGGCTGCCTGCACCGGATTCCACGCCCGCGGGTTGACCTGTGCGGGCCATGCGCTAGCCTTGCCTTCGAGGGCGCAATCGGAATGCGACGATGCCGTTCAAGCCGCTCGCGGTGGCCGCCGCGCTGACCCTGGTCGCACTGCCTTCGGCCACCGCGCAGCAGTTCCCGCGCAATCCCGACATCACCATCGACTATGTTCGTCCGACCGACGGCAAGTTCGCGCTCGTGCACGACCGCATGCGCCAGCTCGGCGTGCTCGAGACGCTCCAGGAGTTCCTCTCGCCGCTCAGGCTGCCGCGCACCATCGCGGTCCGGATGGACCAGTGCGGCGGCGAACTGACGCTGACCTACAGGCCGCAGGCGCCGGTGACGATCTGCTACGAGCACCTCGCCCTCATCCGCGCGACTGCCCCCACCGACGACTACATCTCCTTCGGCGGCGGCCGCAGGCTGTCGGCCGACGAGGCGGTGGCCGGCGGCATCGCCCGGCTGTTGCTCTACGAGACCGCCTTTGCCGTGTTCGACGTGCTGAACGTGCCGATCTGGGGTCGCGTCGAGGAAGCCGCCGACAACCTGACCGCGCTGATCATGCTCGACTTCGGCGAGGAACTGGCGCGCACCACCATCCTCGGCAGCGCCTGGTATCTGGCGCAGCGCGGGCTGATCGGCGCCGGCTATTTCAGCGACGCCGCGCGCCCGCAGGAGGCGCAGCGGTTCTACAACTACCTGTGCATCGCCTACGGCAAGTTCCCAAAAACCTACGAGTTCCTGGTCAACAACTTCAACCTGCCGCCCGACCGCGCCAAGCTGTGTCGCGAGGAATATTTCAAGCTCAGCCGTGCGTTCCGGACGATCTTCAAGGATCGGGTCGACCCCGTCCTGCTGGCCAAGGTCAAGGCCCGGCGGGACTGGCTCGCCCATTGAGAATGACGCCGATGAACCGCGCCCTCGCAGCCGTCCTTGTCGCCGCATTCGGCGCCTCTGCGCAGGCGGAAACCATAGCGCAGAACCCGCAGATCGCGGTCGAATATGCGGAGCCGCGCCACCCGATCTACGCCTACTTTTACGACCCCGACGATCCGCGCAGCGCGGAGGAATACAAGGCGAACCTCAAGACGCATACGCGCTTCACCGCCATCCGCGAGCGGCTCCAGCAGCGCCGCCTGCTCGAACGGTTCAGCCAGTTCCTGGCGCCGCTGAAGCTGCCGATCGGCCTGCGGCTGCGCACTCTGCAATGCAACGAGGTGAACGCCTTCTACGATCCGGCCGATTCCTCGATCAACCTCTGCTACGAGTTTGTCGCCGATATCATCGATCATGCCCCCGCCGGGACCACGCCCGAAGGCATCACGCGCGCGGATGCGATCATCGGGCAGATCGTCGGCACCATGCTGCACGAGGCCGGCCACGCCATCAGCAATCTGCTGCGGATTCCCGTGCTCGGGCGCGAGGAGGACACCGCCGACCAGATCGCCGCCTTCGTGATGCTCCAGTTCGGGCGCGACGTGGCGCGCACCTTGATCAAGGGGGAGTCCTACGGCTGGCATCAGCGCCGGCGTACCGTGTCCCTGTACTGGGGGCCGCACTCCACCGCGCTGCAACGCCGGCACACCTTCCTGTGCCTCGCCTACGGCAGCGATCCGGAGGGCTTTGAGGACCTGGTAAAGCGGCACCGCTGGCTGCCGGCGCAGCGCGCCGGGTCCTGTGCCGAGGAATACCGCCGGGTCCAGCACGCCTTCCGGCTGACCATCCTGCCGTCGCTCGACCTTGAGCTGGTGAAGGCGGTGAAGGGACAGCCCTGGCTCCTCCCGGATGACGCCAAGGCTCCATTCTGACCGCGGAGGGAACCGTGCTGCAGCAGGTCAATGTCGCCAAGCTCTACACCTGGGTGGTCGGCGGGCTGTTCCTGGTCGCGGTGGGCTACACGCTTGCAGTCGAGCTTGCGACCAGGGGCATCACGCTGGAAGCCGGTCACAAGGCGCTGCACGTGCTGATCGGCGTGTGGGCGGTGGTGATCGTCACCCGCAAGCTCGCACCGCAATACCAGGTGTTCGCGCTCAGCAACGGCATCCTGTGGGGGGCGGTCGCCATCGTCGGCTGGACCTTGCCCGACTTCCACGGGCTCGAGGCCTTCAACCGCCTCGACACCATCCTGCACAGCATCGTTTCGGTGACGGGGCTGGCGAGCGCGTTCCTGACCAGGCGGACTTAGCCCGCGCGGCCGGACGGCGGTCAGCCCCACACCTGCCGCGCCGTCTCCACCACCACGTCGAGCTTGCGCTTCTGGTCGTCGGCGCCGATCAGGTTGCCGACCACGTCGGAGGCGAAGCCGCATTGCGGCGAGATCGCGAGCTGATCGAGCGGAATGAATGTCGCCGCCTCGTCGATCCGCCGCTTGAGCTGCTCGACGGTTTCCAGCTCCGGGGTCTTGGTGCTGACCAGCCCCAGCACCACCACCTTGCCCTTGGGCACGAAGCGCAACGGCTCGAACGAGCCGGCGCGCGGGGTGTCGTATTCGAGCAGGAAACGGTCGTGCGGCAGCTCGTTGAACAGCCGCTCGGCGATGGCGTCGTAGGTGCCCTCGCGGTGCCACATGCTGCGCTGGTTGCCCCGGCACAGATGGATGCCCGAGGCAACCTCGCCCAGGTTCTGCACCACCTTGGCTTCGGCCTTGAGCGAGCGGGAGAAATTCTCCATCGGGTCCTCGCCGCGGGCGCGCATCTGGTCCATGGTGGGCTGGTCGACATAGGCGGTGAAGCCGGGCGCGTCGATATGGATGTAGCGGCAGCCGGCCTTGACCAGGCTGTCGACGATCGCGCGCTCGATGCGGACCACGTCGTCGACGAAATCGTCGAGGCCGTCATAGACGCCCTTGGAATTGGCGTAGTCGAAGCGCTGCGAGATGCGGTCCGGCCCGATCAGCGACACCTTGGCGGGCGTCTTGGCCACCGAGGCGACGAATTCGTACTCTTCGAGCGGGATGTTGCGCGCGAGCCGAAGCCGCGCCTTGGCCGGACGCCGGTGCGAGATGGCGGTGCCGGACTGGTGCATCTCGCGGATTTCCCAGCGCTGCCCGGGCGCCGCGCCTTCCACCCGGCGCTCGTTGCTCCTGACCGTCGAGCGCGCCGCATCGAAGCCCTCGACCGCAGCGCCGAAACTGTCCTGGAAGTTGAGCCGGCGCATCTCGCCGTCGGTGATCACGTCGAGGCCGACGCTTTCCTGGAGCTGCACGGCGCCCCGCACCGCTTCGTCCTCGGCGGCGCGCAGCGCCTGCGCGCTCAAGGCACCGTCGTCGAAGCGGATGCGCTGTTCCCGCAGTCCGGGCGGACGCAGCAGACTGCCGACGACATCGGTGCGGATCGTCTTGAGATTGGCCATTCGTGGGTCCTTTTTTGGAGCCGCACATTGCAACGGACGGCAAAGCTGGTGCAAGCGCGCAGCCTGCGGCAAGCGTGCATGGCCCTGGGGTGATCTCCGCCGATTGCGGGTGGGCGCGCGCCCACGTCGACGGCGCTAACCGGCGGCCGCGCCCGCATGCGCGGGCGTGGTGTCGGCCGCGGGCGGCGGCGCGGCGGGCTCGGGAGGCGATCGCTCGGCCGGCGGAGCGCCGCCCGCCGGCAGCGCGCCGGTTTCCGGATAGCGCGCGCGCAGATCGCGCAGGAACGCTTCGAGCGTATCGACGGCCGCGATCGCGCGCGCGATCTCGGTGAATTCCGTTCCCGACGTTCCGATCGGCGCTGTCACCATTTCGAACGCCCGCGCATCCGGCCCCTCGCCCATCTTGCTGATGTAGCGTTCGCGGAATCGCGCGAGCCCGATGGCGTCCTCGCCCAGCGCGTAGCCGATGGCCGCGCGCATGACGTCGGCGCGCTCGGTGTCGGTGAGCGGAGCGAACTCCTGCCAGCGATCGCCCAGCAGGCGTTCGAGCTGCTCGGCAGCGGGCGTCCACTTGCGTGCCGTCCACAGGATGTCGGAACGCAGCCGGATCGCCTCGCGGTCGGTAATGTTGGCGATCACCTCATAGGCCACGTCGTGCCGGCCGAGGTCGGACAGCGCGCGGGCCTCCAGCAGCAGCCGCTGGTTGCGCAGGTCGTTGTTGAGGTCGGCGATACGGGTTGCGCGCAGCGTGGCGAGCGCGCGGTCGGGCTTGCGGTCCATCAGATAGATCACCGCGAGCCTGGTCGCGACCTGCGCGCGCGCGGCGCCCTGAAGCCGGTGATCGACCTGATGCTGGAGCAATTCGCTCGCCTGATAGAGCAGATCGACCGAGACCAGCCGGTCGGCCAGGCGCCGGATCATCTCGTCGCCGCGCCGGCCGATCGGCGTCAGTTCGCGGAAGTCGTAGAACAGCGCGAGCGCATCGATCGCCGGCAGCGCGTCGCCCTTGCCCGCCAGAAAGAGGCTGTCAAAGGTCGACATCGCCTCCTCCTGGATACGCCGCGTCATCTCCGAATTCGGGTGCGCCCGCAACGCCGTACGCATGACATTGAACGCATCGCGGTAGCGACCCTCTTCGGTATAGAGGCGCGCCAGCAATTGCAGCGCCTCGATCTCGGTCTGGTCGCCGCGCCAGGCCGTGGTGAGGGTTTCGAGATCGCCGATGACATCGGTGCGCTTCTGATTGCCGCGTCCGTATTGCAGGCGGATCTCGCGCAGCCGCCCCTGCGCGGCGGCCGGGCGATCCCAGGAGTCGGTGGCCGCGCGGTAGGCGCGCAACGCATCCTCGATCCGGCCGAGCGCCTCGGCCAGCCTGCCGGTCAGCACCGAGATCGACGGCTCGAGCTCGCGCGGAATGCCGATCATCTCGAATTCGCTGAGCCGGCTCGCCGCACTGGTCACGTCGCCAACCTCGATCGAGGCCCGCACCATGTCCTGGAGCATGGTGCGCTGAAGTTCGAGCGGCAGCGCCGTGATCGCGGTTTCGCCGATGCGGAATCCTTCGCGCGCCTCCGCCCATTTGCCGAGCCGCGCATGGGCCATTGCGCGCCACAGCGGCGCTTCGTGCTGGCTGCCGACGAACGGACTCGACAGATCCTTGATAGCGGCGTCGGGGCGGCCGATCATGATATTGGCGATGGCGCGGAGCACGGTCGGGGTCGGATCGTCAGCGGTGGGCGGGTTGTCGGCGAGGGCAACGTCCAGCACCGCCTTGGCCTCGACGAACATGTCGCGCGCCAGATAGAAGCGGGCGAGATCGCAGCGCGCCATCAGGCGCCTGGCTTCGGGCGCGTCGGCGGCGGCCATCATCAACTGCGATTTGCGTTCGGTGAAATCGGCCTGGCGGTCGAAGCCCCATGACTGCGCATCGAGCACGTGCCGCCGGTACAGGGTCTGGATGCCGGTGTTCACCGCCGCCGACAGCGACAGCCCGCCCGGGCGGGTCACCACGATCTTGTCGGTCGAGATTTCGGCCTGAAGGTCGTCGGCCAGCGGTTGCAGGGCAACCCCGTGCGCCGATGCCAGCGCGCGAAACTCGACGAAGTCCTGTGCCTTGAGGAAGCCGCGTGCCGGGGCGGGCACGGTGGCGACCAGCAGCACATCCCCCGCGTCGGGGTCGTCGATCCGGTGCAGGTTGCGCGCATCCTCGATCGGAATGACGACGCTCGACCGTGACGGGGCGACGATGTTGCGGCTGATCGCGAGCGGCCGCGACGGCTCCGTGATCTCATTGGCGAGGGTTACGGTCCATTCGTGCCGGTCGGCGCTGACACTGACGAGCTGCGGGCGGTCGAGCCTGACCCGGACCACGGCGACGTCCCGCACGCGCCGTGCGGATGCGCTCCGGATGGTCTTGCCGCGATCGGCGTTGAGCGCGGCGACCGCGATCCTCGCGTCGGTCTCGAACACCAGCCACAGCGAGTCGGCGCGACGGAACACGGCAGCCGGCGTCGGCGACGTAAACGGGAACGACAGGCTGACGCTGTCGCCATTGCGCACCAGCCCGGCCTTGACCAGCCCCTCGGCGTGCTCGGGGTGCCCCGCCTCCTGCGGCTCGCGCACCGGCGCGGCTGGCGGCGGTGCCGACGGCCGGTCGGCAGGCGGCGGCGCCTGTTGGACCGCCGGAGTTGCGGGCGGCGCCGCTGGCGAAGGCGGCGGCGCAGCCGCCCGCGGCGGATCGGGCCGCTCGGTTGCGGGCGCCGGTGGCGGCTGCCGCGGCGGCGATGGCGGCGCGGCCGGTTGCGGCACAGCCTGCGGCGGCGTTGGCGTCGCCTGGCGTGCCGGCACGGTCTGCGGCGCCGCGACGTCGGCGGGCGGCGCGTTCTTGCGGGCGGCGAACTCGGCTGCCATCGCCGACAGCTCGTCCGACCTCACCATCCCGTCCGGCCGCTCGACCTTGCGTCCCGCCGCTTCGACGTCGACGACAAAGCTGTTGTCCTCACGGAAGGTGCGCACGTCGACGCGGCCGCGAAATGCGAAGCGCACCAGCACGGTGTCGTGATCGGCCTCGCTGTCGACGGATTCTATGGTGTCCGGCAGCGTCGCCTTGACGTCAGCGAGATCGAACCGCAGCACTGCGTCGAACGTCAGCGTCAGACGCTCGCGCGTATTGTCCGCGGAAACGCCGATAAGCTCGGGCAGGTCGAAGACATAGCGCGTGAAGGTCGGCTGCGTCATCACGCGCACCCGGATCGGCGCCGACTTGCTCTGCTGCGCCAACAGGCGCTGCTGGCGGATGCGACGCTCCGCGTCGCGGGCGCGGCGCGCCAGTTCCTCGATGACATCGCGCGGCAGCCCGGGCGGCAGCCCGGTCCAACCGTCCGGCAGCAGGTCGATGAACAGCCGTTCGCCCGCGGTCATGGTGTTCATGGTCACGCGGCGGGCAAGCGCGATGCGCAGGCCTTTGCCGTCGGGATCGCGTCGCGCGACGCTGACATAGCCGGGTGCGCTGGCGCCGAGGCGATCGACCGATACGTCGACCGGCCGCGGGAAGGTGATGGTCAGGATGTTGTTGGCGAGCCTGACCTTGGCCTCGATCTCCTCGTCGAAATGAAACACCAGGCGCGCGTGGCCATTCTCGATCGCGGCGGTCACCTCTCCCCGCACCGCCTGCGCGGCGGCCGGAGGCGCAGCCGACATCAGCAGCGCGACAGGCAAGATGAATGCAAGCGCCGCCAACCCGCGAGCCGCCCTACGCCACACGTCACACACGCAACTGAACCTTCACGTCGAAACCGCCCGGCCGCAACCCGCCGGCCAGGCGTTACTCGGGAATACCCTAGGCCGGGGCGTTTAACGCGGCCTTAACCGTGGCGGACTGGCTCCTGCAAAGGGCTTCCCGTTGCGTATCGCGCGGCGGCCCGTGGCGGCGGGCGCGATCAGTTGCCGGTGGGACGGCCTTCGATCTTGGGCAGTTCGGCCGGCGGCTTGTCCTTGGCACGGGTGGCAAGTTCGACGGTCAGCCGCTCCGCCGCCTCCGAATTCATCTGCGCAAGAATGTCGGCCATCCGGCGAGCGTTAAGCTTGGTCGCCACCTCGACCAGCACCCGCATGTCGAGGCGGTCGAAGACGCGCGCAGCGTCCTTGGGCTTCATGTTCTCGTACATGGTGAGGAGGTTCTTGAACCGCGCCGCCTCGTTCTCGTCCTTGACGCGCACGGCGTCGTTGATCTGGGCCTCCAGCTGCTTGAGCTGGGCGAGGCGCGCTTCCAGCCGCTTCTCCGCCGCCAGCACCAGGCTCTCGCGCATGTCGAGCTCGCGCGCGCGCGTCTCCAGTTCGGTCCGCCGTTCCGCCAGCCGCTCCAGCACGGCCCGCTCGGCCGCCGATTGCAGGCGTCCGCCGTCGACCGGAATCTGCTTGCCGGCGGGTATCGGCGGCGGGTTCTTCGGCTTGGCCTTGGCGCCGTTCGGCGACGGGTCCGCCTTGGCCGTGGGTTGGCCGACCGAACCGGTAATGTCGGGATAGTTGAACACCTCCTGCGCCCAGGAGCGCTCCCGCGGCGGCAGCGCCGGCCGCTCCGCAGCCGCAGGCGGCGGCGCGGGGTCGTCGGGCGGCTGCGGGATGGTGCCGGTGATGTCGCCGTCGTCGGCGCTCCGCGCGAGCTGCGGGAGCGTGTAGCCGCCGTCGAACAGGATGCCGAGCGACTTCAGCACGAACAGCGCGCTGATCGCAATCAGAAGGACCGGAATGATCCGGATGTCGCGCACGATGCGGATCATGCGGCCAGCGCAGCCACGCGCTCGCGCAGGCGGTCCGCGAACGACCGCGCCGCCGCCGCCACCGCCTTCGGATCGGGCGCCGAGGCAACCTCGGGAACGGCATCGAGGCCGCGCGCCGCCACCACCGCACGCGACAGCCGCGCCAGCACCACGTCGCCCGCCGAAATCTGGCGGTCAAGCTCGGCGCAGCGGCCTTCCGCGGTCTTGAGCCGCTCGCCCAGCGTCTCCTCGCATTCGTGGGCGGCGCGCTTCAGGCCGTTGACGGCACGCTCGGCGATCTCGGTCGCGGTGACGAGTTCGGCAATCGTCGCTTTCAGCGACTGCTCGTCGGCGCGCAGCCGCTTGAGCCTGCGGTTGAGCGCGACGCAATAGCCGATCGTCACCAGCAGCAGCAACGCGACCAGACTCTCGATCATCAATCCGAAACCCTGGCTCACGTCGTTTCCCTCCGTTTTGTCGACGCATCGGTCCCTTCGAACATGGCCAGCGTGGTGCGCGACCGGCGCAGCGTCTTGCCGACGCGCACCGCGACGCGATCGCCGACCCGCCCCATGCGGCCTTCGGTCAGAATGACGTCGCCGCAGCGCACCGCCACATGGGCATCGGGCTTGATTTCGAGCGTGAGCGTGTCGCCCACCTCAAGCCGCATCAGATCGCGCAGCGGCAGCTTGGCCTCGTACAGGACCGCCTCCACGGCGATCTCGGCCTGTCCGATCTCGGTCGCGAGATGGCCTTCCCAGATCGGGTCGCGGCCGAATTTCTCGCCCATGAACATCTGCAGCAGGACGTCGCGGATGGGCTCGATGGTGGCGTAGGGCAGCAGCAGCTCGACGGTGCCGCCGCGATCCTCCATGTCGATGCGCAGCCGCACCAGGATCGCGGCATTGGCCGGCCGCGAGATGGCGGCGAAGCGCGGATTGGTTTCGAGCCGATCGATGTTGAACTTGACCGGCGACAGCGGCTTGAACGCGAGTTCGGCATCGGCGAGCACGACCTCGATCATCCGCTTCACGAGGTTCGATTCGATCGTCGTGTAGGGCCTGCCTTCGATCCGGATCGCGGTCTGGCCGCGGCGCCCGCCGAGCAGCACGTCGATGATCGAGTAGATCAGGCTCGAATTGACCGTGATCAGCCCGAAATTGTCCCACTCCTCGGCCTTGAACACGCCGAGGATGGCCGGCAGCGGAATCGAGTTGAGATAATCGCCGAAGCGCACCGAGGTGATGCGGTCGAGCGAGACCTCGACGTTGTCGGAGGTGAAGTTGCGCAGGCTCGTCGTCATCAGCCGGACCAGCCGGTCGAAGACGATCTCCAGCATCGGCAGGCGCTCGTAGGAGACCATCGCCGAGTCGATGATCGCGCGAATGCCGGAATTGTCGTTGAGCGAGATGTCGGTCAGCGAGAAGCCGAGGAGGCTGTCGATCTCCTCCTGGTTGAGCACGCGTTCGGCGCCGCCCTTGGCGCCCTGCATGAAATTGGAGCCGTCGTCGACCATGGCGGCCCACTGCGAGGCGGCCGCTTCCGATCCGTCCACCGCTCCGTCACCGTCGGATGCCGGCGCGTTGGCGCCATCGGCTTCCAGCGCGAGCCCCCACTCGGCGGCCAGCGCGTCCTGATCGATCTGGTCCCGGCCGAGGCTCACTGGACGACGATTTCCTTGAACAGCACGGCGTTGATGCGGCTCGGCGCGATGGCGGCGTTCACCCGGCGGGTGAGTTCTTCCTTCAGGCGGTAGAGGCCGGCGGAGCCGTCGAGGTCGGTCGGACGCAGCTCACGCAGGTACGTCTGAAAGGCGTCCATCACCCGCGGCATGGTGGTCTGGATCTGCGGCGTCAGCGTCGCGTCGGGCAGTTCGAGCACGACCTTGACCTTGAGATACTGGGTGCGGTCGGCGCCGGTCGTGGACAGGTTGACCAGCACCTCCGGCACGTCGAGGAACACCGCGGGCTTGGCCTGCACCGGCGCGGGCGCGGCTGCTTTCGGCGCGCGCATCATGACATAGCCCGTGCTGCCGCCGCCGATCAGGAGCACGGCGCCGGCCGCGATGATGATGTTCCGGCGCGAGAGCAAACCGCCGACCGCCGGCTTCGCCGCACTGGCTTCGGCGGCGTCCGTGGATTCGTCGGCAGCCTCGTCGGCCGGTGCCTTCTTGGGTTTCGATGCCATGGTCGTTGCCCCGTCTGTCGGCGCGCAGTCGGCCACGCGGCCAGGCCGGCGCGGCGTGTCATCCCTGGAGGTAACGTAAGGTTCCGATGGTTAACGGATTGTTGCGACCGAGCGCTGCGGGCGGAAAGTTTTGCCGGGCGCATGGTTTCGGGCGCCTGAATTTGCCCGGTCGCAACCGGCGCTGTTCGCGCAACCGATTGTTTCCACTGCCATTTTGGTTTGGCACGCGGCCTGCAAGGTCGCCGACAGGCCGCGCGCTTGGGAGAGCCCGCGGCCGACCGACGGGCGAACGCATGGGGATGCGCGAGCACGTCGTGCCAGGGGAGCAAGGCGAATGGAAAACGCCGTTCTGATCGGGCTGTCACGGCAGATCGCGCTGCACCGCGAGCTCGAAGTCGTCGCCAACAACATCGCGAACCTCGACACCACCGGCTACAAGGCCGATGGATCGGTATTCCAGGAATTCCTGATGCCGACCGCGCGCGCCGGCGCCTTCCAGGGCAGCGACCAGCGCCTGAGCTACGTGCAGGATCGCGCGACCTGGCACAACTTCAGCAGCGGGCCGACCCGTCAGACCGGCAATCCGCTCGACATCGCCATCGACGGCGACGCCTTCCTGGTGGTGCAGACGCCGCGTGGCGAACGCTACACGCGCAACGGCTCGCTCCAGATCAACGCCACCGGCGAACTCGTCACCGCCAGCGGCGACCGCGTGCTCGGCGACGGCGGGCCGATCCAGTTCCAGTCGACCGACAACAACATCGCAATCAATCCCGACGGCACCATCACGGTGCGCGAGGGCGGCAATGCCGCTGCCGATTCCGCGCGCGGAAAACTGCGCCTGGTCCGCTTCGAGCGCGTGCAGGCACTGCTGAAGGACGGCTCCAGCATGTTCCGCGCGCCCGATGGCGTGGCGCCGCAGCCTGCCGCCGCCAACGTCCGCGTGGTCCAGGGCGCGGTCGAGCAGTCCAACGTGCGCCCGGTCATCGAGATGGCGCGCATGATCGAGATCACCCGCACCTACACCCAGGTCGCCGCCCTGTTGCAGCAGGCGAACGAACAGCGCCGCGGCGCCATCGATAAACTCGCCGAAGTCCCGGCCTGAGGCGAACGGAGATAAGCCATGCGCGCGCTACACACCGCAGCGACCGGAATGATGGCCCAGGAGCTCAATGTCCAGGTCATCTCCAACAACATCGCCAACATGCGCACGACCGGCTACAAGCGCCAGCGTGCGGAATTCCAGGACCTGCTCTACGAGCACGTCAGCCGCATCGGCACCCAGACCTCTGCGCAAGGCAACATCCTGCCGGTCGGCATCGATCTCGGCGGCGGTGTCAAGACCGTCGGCACCCCGCGGGTGATGACGCAGGGTACCATCTCGCCCACCGGCAAGGATTTTGACGTTGCCATCCGCGGTGACGGCTTCTTTAAGATTCTACGGCCCGACGGCACCTTCGCCTACACCCGCGACGGCTCGTTCCAGATGGATGCGCAGGGGCGCATCGTCACCGCCAAAGGCATGGTGGTGCAGCCCGGCATAACCATCCCGCCCAATTCGACCTCGATCACCATCAACTCACAGGGCCAGGTGTCGGCGATCACCGCCGGCCAGACCACCTCGACGGTGCTCGGCCAGCTCACGCTGACGCGCTTCGTCAACAAGGCCGGCCTCCAGCCGATCGGCGACAATCTGTATCTGGAGACGCCAGCCTCCGGCACGCCGCAGGACGGCCAGCCGAACGCCGACGGCCTGGGCGACCTCCAGCAGGGCAATCTCGAGCAGGCCAATGTCGAGGCGGTCACCGAGATCTCCGACCTGATCGCCGCCCAGCGCGCCTACGAGATGAACGCCAAGGTCATCTCCGCCACCGACCAGATGCTGCAATCCACCTCCGCCATGATCCGCTGAGGAGAGTGAACCATGATGCGTCTCGCCACGCTTGCACTCCTCGCCTGTTCGCTACCCGCCGCCGCGCAGACGCCGTTCGCCGAGCGCTTTGCGCAGGTCGCGCAGCGGGCCTACGGACCCGCGCTGAAATCGGCGGTGACGGTGACCGGCGATATCGTGCGTATCGGCGACCTTGTGGAGAATGCCGGCGCGGCCGCCCCTATCGCGATCTTCCGCGCCCCCGACCTCGGCCAGACCGGGCGCGTCTCGGCGAGCCGCGTGATCGAGGCGGTGCGGCCGCACGCGGTCGACGTGGAGGCCCGCGGGGTGACCGAGGTCGTGGTCACCCGCGCCTCGACCGCCGTTTCGCCGGAGGAGATCGAGGCGCGCATCGTGCGCGCGCTCGCCGGCCGCCAGCGCGGCACCGATGCCGGCAACCTGACGCTGACGTTCGACGGCGAGGTGCGCACCATCCATATCGAGCCCGCGACGGAGCTGCGCATCGCGCGACTGACCTTCGATCCGCGCTCCGGCCGCTTCGATGTGCTGTTCGAGCGGCCCGGCGCTCCGCGCAACTTGATCCGCTTCACCGGCACTTACGCGGAGACCTTCGAGGCCGCCGTGCTGGCACGCCCGCTGGCGGCCGGCGAGATCGTCAAGGCGGCCGACGTCAACGTCGTGCGCCGGCCAAAGGCGGAGTTCGCCGCCAACGTCATCACCAACCCGGCCCAGGCGATCGGGCTGGCTGCGCGGCGCGCCATGCGTCCCGGCGACGTGATCCGCCAGACCGACCTCGCCAAGCCCGAGGTCGTCTCCCGCAACGACAATGTGACCATCACCTACGAAGTGCCCGGCATCACGCTAACGATGCGCGGCAAGGCGCTCGAAGGCGGCGCGCTCGGCGACGTCGTCAACGTGCTCAACGAACAATCCAAGCGCTCGATTCAGGCAACCATCGCCGGCCGCGGCCATGTGGTGGTTGCTGCCACCGCGCGCGTCACCGTGACCTCCGCGACGACGGCGTCGCGGCTGGCCGCCGATGCCACCGGCCGTTCCAACCCCAAGCCGCGCCAGAGCGCAGAGTGAGCGTCATGACAGTGCAGAGACAGTCCCTGAAAGCCAACCCGCAGGCGCACTTCATCCTCGATGCCGGAAAGGTTCGCAAGCGGCGGCACCGGCCGCTGTCGATGGTGCAGATGTTCGTCGCCTGCGCGCTTGCGCTGTTCGCCGCCAACTGCTCGTCGTTGGAACGGCTGCGGACGGTGGGCGAGGCGCCCAAGCTCGACGCCATCCGCAATCCCACGACCAGGGCCGGCTACAAGCCGGTGCAGATGCCGATGCCGGCGCCGCAGCCCGCGATCTACAATCCGAACTCGCTCTGGCGCAGCGGCTCGCGTGCCTTTTTCAAGGATCAGCGCGCGATGCAGGTCGGCGACATCCTCACCGTCACGGTGAAGATCACTGACCGCGCCCAGTTCGAGAACGAGACGCAGCGCACCCGCAGCAACACCGAGGACTCCGGCATCACCGATTTCGTGGGCGCGCAGGCGCTCAGCGCGAACGCCAAGAAATACATGCCGGGCCGTATCCTCACCGCCGACTCCAAGGCGTCGAGCGAAGGCAAGGGCTCGATCGACCGCAAGGAAGAGCTGTCGACCACCGTCGCCGCCGTCGTCACGCAGGTGCTGCCGAACGGCAATCTCGTCGTTGAAGGCAAGCAGGAGGTGCGCGTCAACTTCGAGATCCGCGAACTGATCGTCGCGGGCATCGTGCGCCCGGAGGACATCCAGTCCGACAACACCATCGACTCCACCAAGATTGCCGAGGCTCGCATCGCCTATGGCGGCCGCGGCCAGATCACCGACGTGCAGCAGCCGCGCTACGGTCAGCAGGTGCTGGATGTGCTGCTGCCGTTCTGACGACCGGGAATCAGTGGTCAGTCATCGGTAATCGGAGCGATCCCGCATCATCCTGACGACTGATCACTGACTCCTGATTGCCGATTCCCGGCTCCCCCGCCGCTTTCGTGCTGCGCACACGAAACCGGCGCAACCGACGCGGCCTCCGGAAGCTCCCCTCCGGAGGCCGCGCTCGTTCTGCGGACCGTCGCGGGCCGCGAGGGCGCGACCCCTTTCCGTCCGCCGCGTCCGTCCTGTACCCTTGCGCCATGAAGCGCAGCGAGCACCGTATCCTCACCACCCATGTCGGCAGCCTGATCCGGCCCAAGACTCTTCTCGATGCGGCGAAGGATGCATTGCATCCCGATGCCTACGCGCAGGCCTTGACGCGCGCGGTGCTGGACGTGGTCGTGCAGCAGGCCAAGGCCGGCATCGACGTGGTCAATGACGGCGAGTACGGCAAGTCAGGCTGGGCCAATTATTCGCTGGAGCGGCTGTCCGGGTTCGAGCCGCGGCCCGACACCAGGTACGAGGCGGTCTGGCTCGGCCGCGACCGCTTCCGCTTCCGGGAGTTCATGGCGGCGGAGTTTCCGCGCGGCACCATCGGCACGCCGGGTCACGCCTGCACCGGCCCGCTCACCTATCGCGGCCACGACGCCGTGCGCCGCGATCTTGCCAACCTGAAGGCCGCGGCGGCCGCGGTATCGATCGAAGACGTGTTCTTCACCTGCGTGGCGCCGGCCAGTGTCGGCTACGACGCGGCCAACGAGTATTACACCGACGAGCGCGAATACGTGTTCGCCATCGCCAAGGCAATGCGCGAAGAATATCGCGAAGTCATCAACGCCGGGCTCGTGCTCCAGGTCGACGATGCGGTGCTCGCCAACATGTACGATCATCTCGTCGAACAGAGCCCGCAGAGATACCGCGACTGGGCGGAGCTGCGCATCGCAGCCCTCAACCACGCGCTCGACGGCATCCCGCAGGACCGCATCCGCTACCACGTCTGCTTCGGAAGCTGGCACGTGCCGCACGTCGCCGACGCGCAGCTCGAGGACATCGTCGACCTGATCCTTCAGGTGAACGCCGGCGCCTATTCCATAGAAGCGGCGAACGTGCGCCACGAGCACGAATGGTATGTGTGGCAGAAGGCCAAGCTGCCGCCCGGGAAAATCCTGATCCCGGGCGTGGTCACCCATCACACCACCACGGTGGAGCACCCGCGCCTGGTCGCCGAGCGCATCAAGACGTTTGCGAAGCTCGTCGGCCGCGAAAACGTGATCGCCGGCACCGACTGCGGCTTCGCGCAGGCGCAGGACATGCAGCGCGTGCACCCACAGGTGATGTGGGCGAAGCTGGAGGCGCTGGCCGAGGGCGCGAAACTGGCGAGCCGGGACTTGTGGGGACGCTGAGTCAGACGCGTCGGGCCGGGCACAACGCAGGGTAACCCGTTGCCTCTCGCGGCCGCCGAGCAAATCCGACCTTGCCGTACCCTTGCCCGTGTTGCCGGTCGGGCCTGCTGCCGCCATATTCCCCGCGGTGCAGTATGAGGAGGGTATTCATGCGTGCGATCGCCTGCGCTCTGACTCTGCTCGCGGCGGCCACGTCCAACGGATGGGCCCAGGAATCGACCGGAAAATTCTATCTGCCGCTGTGCCGCGCCGTGCTGAGCGCGCAATTCGATCCGCTCGGCAGCATGTGTCTGGGCTTTGCGCACGCCGCGCGCACCTATCTGCGCGACGCGCCGCCGCCGCACCGCGCCTGCGTTCCATCGGCGACGCCGAACGCAGACGTGGTGAAGGTGATCATCACGCACCTCCAGCGAAATTCGCGGCGCCTGCACGACAACTTCGCGCTGCTGACCGCCGAAGCGCTCAGCGCGGCATGGCCCTGCAAGTAGCGGCGACGCCGGGCAACGACGGCAAGCCGCCGGTCTACTTGCTGTCGAGCGTCACGCCCGCGATCTTCACCGCCTCCGCCCACAGCGCCGTGTCTTCGCGCAGAAATTTCGCGAATTCCTCCGGCGTCAATCCGAGCGGCGAGGCGCCGTATTTGTCGAGCTGCGCGATGAAGGCCGGGTCCCTGGCCGCGCGCACGAACTCGCCGGCGACGCGGTCGATGATCGCCTTCGGCGTCTTGGCCGGCGCCATCATGCCGTTCCAGCTTACGCCGCGGAATCCCGGGAAGCCGGACTCCGCGATGGTCGGCACGTCCTTCGCCTGCGCCGCACGACGGTCGTCGGAGATTGCCAGCATGCGCACGGCGCCGGTGGCCGCCTGCGGCAGCGCTTCCGGCAGCGGAATGAACATCGCCGGCACGTGTCCGCCGATGATGTCGGTCAGCGCGGGAGCGGTGCCGCGATAGCTCACGGCGTTCATCTCCAGCCCGGCGCGCTTCAGGAACAACGCCATCAGCAGGTTCGACACGCTGCCGGGGCCGCCGCCGCCGGCATAGGCGAGCTTCCTGGGCCGCGCCTTCACATAGGCGACGAAGTCCTGCAACGATTTGATCGGCAGCTTGCCGTTGACGATCAACACTTGCGGGCTCGTGGCGATCACGCTGACCGGCGCGAGATCGGTCATGGTGTCGTATTTGGGCTTGCCGAGCGCGGGGAAGATCGAGACGGTGCCGGTGCCGGCCCAGAAGAAGGTGTGGCCGTCGGGCGCCGCGCGCACCACGTCGTTGGCCGCGATCGTGCCCATTGCGCCGGTGCGGTTCTCGACCACGAACTGCTGACCGAACACATCGCCGAGCCGCGCGCAGGTCACGCGCGCGAGGTTGTCGATGTTGCCGCCGGCGGCGAAGCCGACCAGCACGCGCACCGGTTTGGTCGGCCAGGCCTGCGCGAATGCGCACGGCGCCGAGAGCGACGCGGCGAATGCCGCGCCGGACGTCAACAGCAACCTGCGCGAGACGACGGATGAACGCATGCTAATCCCCACCTTCCTGTCGAATGAAGTGTGGATGTCAGCCCACAACATGGCGCCGATGTGGCGCGCCGCCGAGACCACCATTGAACGGCCGTCGTGCCCGATCGTCGCGCTGCAAACGCTCGCGCCGCTGGTCGTTGCGTCCGAATTCGGAGCCAATCGTCGCGATAGACGCGCTCGCGCCGCCGGTCCTTGCGCTTGAGCGGCGCGCCGTTGCTGCCTCAATCGTCGCGATAGACGCGCTCGCGCCGCTCGTGGCGCTCCTGCGCCTCGATCGATAACGTCGCGATCGGGCGCGCCTCAAGCCGCCGCAGCGAGATGGGCTCGCCGGTCTCCTCGCAATAGCCGTAGGTGCCGTCATCGATGCGCGCGAGCGCGGCGTCGATCTTGGCGATCAGCTTACGCTGGCGGTCACGGGCGCGCAGCTCGATGGCCCGGTCGGTTTCGGAGGAGGCGCGGTCGGCGAGGTCGGGATGGTTCTCATTCTCGGCCTGGAGGTGGGCCAGCGTCTCCTTGGCTTCCTTGAGGATATCCTCCTTCCAGGCCAGGAGCTTCTCGCGGAAGTATTCCCGCTGCCGCTCGTTCATGAACGGCTCTTTGTCGGTCGGCCGGTAGTTCTTCTTGTCGATCACCGCGGCCGCAGCGTGGCCGTTCTTCCTGTCCGACGAAACATAGCCATTCTTCTTCTTGTCCGGCATGGCCTTCCCCGCACTACCTCGACAGCCTTCTTGTGCGATCTCCCGGGTTGCCCCCTGCTCGCGCGGCGAGCTTATAAAGCGGCGGGTGCTGATGGGCAATAAGGGAAAAGAAACCGCGCTGCGGGTGCGAACGCCTGCCGGTGGCGGGCGTCGGGACGCGTGAATCCGGCGAAATCCGAACCCGCGGGCGCGGTCAGGCCGGCGCGAGCTTGGCGATCTCCACCTCGACCCGCAGCTCGATCTCAGCCAGGACACCGTCGAGGCCGGACTCGCCGGAGCCGTCTTTCAGATGCGCGGCAACCGCTTTCAGCTTCTGGAGAGTGCTCGGCGTCAGCTCGCCGCCGAGGAGCCCGATCTTCAACTCGTCGAGGGCGTCAAGCGCAAGCCGCCCGCGCTTGACGGCATGGCGCCGTCGCTCGGCCGGGTCCTCGACCCCTTGCAATGCGATCAGGGCATCGATCCCGCCGACCGTGCGCAGACTGGCGGGTGCCGCCGCCGCGCGCGCGGCAGACTCTTCATTGACGTCGAACGCGCCGCTGGCGGTGCGCCGGACCGGTGCCGCGGCGCCGATGGCGACGGTCCCGTTCGATCCCTGGACGCGCATGGCTCTCGATCCTTGCCGGTTGCGAGGGTCGGCCCGCGCAAGCCTGGGCGGTTATGGTTAATGAGCGGTAAACAACCCGGCAAATTTTACCGAAGCCGGCAACCATAGACTGGGGCGATAGTTATCGCGATTTGTGCGGCGCCCAGGAAACGGCAATCTTTTCAATGGATTGATGTGCGCGCCGGGTTGGCATGGCTCTGGCAAGGAGGGAAGCCGGTCCGAACCTCTTGGGGAGCAAGATGACGAGGACGCTTTCGACCGCCTTTGCGGTTGCGCTGGTGCTGGCCGGCGCGATGACGCCCGCGCAGGCGATATCGCGCATCAAGGACCTCGCCAATATCGAGGGGGTGCGCCAGAACCAGCTCATCGGCTACGGCCTGGTGGTCGGCCTCAACGGCACCGGCGATACGCTCAATAACATCCCATTCACCCGGCAGTCGCTCCAGGCCATGCTGGAACGGCTCGGCGTCAATATCCGCGGCCAGCAGATCCGCACCGGCAACGTGGCGGCCGTGATGGTGACCGCCAACCTGCCCGCCTTCGGAACCCAGGGCACGCGCATCGACGTCACCGTTTCCGCGCTCGGCGACGCGAAGAGCCTGCAGGGCGGCACGCTGCTGGTGACGCCGCTCCTCGGCGCCGACGGCAATGTCTATGCGGTCGGCCAGGGGTCGCTCGCGATCTCGGGTTTCCAGGCCGAGGGCGAGGCGGCGCGCATCGTGCGCGGCGTGCCCACGGTCGGACGTATCTCCAATGGTGCCATCATCGAGCGCGAGATCGAGTTCGCCCTGAACCGGCTGGGTCAGGTGCGGCTCGCCCTGCGCAATGCCGATTTCACCACCGCGCGGCGGATCGCGTCGGCTATCAACGACTTCATCGGCACCCCGACTGCGCAACCGCTCGACCCCTCGACCGTGCTGATCAACGTTCCGCAGCAGTTCCAGAACAACGTCGTCGCGCTCCTGACCGAGATCGAACAGTTGCAGGTCGAGCCCGACCTTGCCGCCAAGGTCGTGATCGATGAGCGGTCCGGCATCATCGTCATGGGGCGCGACGTACGCGTGTCGACGGTCGCAGTGGCGCAGGGAAACCTGACCGTCACCATCTCGGAAGCGCCGCAGGTCAGCCAGCCGCAACCGTTCTCGCGCGGCCAGACGCGGACCGTGCCGCGCACGCGCATCGGCGTGCAGGAAGACGGCAAGCGGCTCGCGGTGGTGCGTGAAGGCGTGTCGCTCCAGCAACTGGTGGATGGGCTCAATGCGCTGGGCATCGGCCCGCGCGACCTGATCTCCATCCTGCAGGCCATCAAGGCCGCCGGTGCGATCCAGGCCGACATCGAGGTGATGTGATGAGCGCGGTCACGGCTCAGCCGACGCCTGCGGCAATACGCAGCCTGGCAACGCAGATGGCATCCGGCGCGGCGCGTCCATTCGCAACGCCGGCGTCGCGAATGGCGCCGGGCGACATCCATGCGCGGGCGCGCACGCAGGCGGTCGAGTTCGAAGCAGTTTTCCTGTCCAGCATGTTCAGCCAGATGTTCACGGCCACCGATGGCGAAGGGCCGCTCGGCGGCGGCGGTTCGGCGGGCGTGTGGCGCTCCTTCCTGACCGACGAATACGCCCGCGCGTTCGCACGTACCGGCGGCATCGGCATCGCCGATCATGTCTATCGCGCGCTGCTCGGTCAGCAGGAAGCCGGCGCGCGTCCGCAAGCACTCCGGAGCCACAATCGATGACCAGCGCACCGCATGCCTTGACCTCGCCGCCGCCGGTCGCGACGGCAGCGGAAGCGGAGGAACTCGCAACGCACTATGCCGGGGTCATGGATGCGCTGATCGGGGTCATCCAGCAGGAGACCGACCTGGTGCGGGTCGGGCGCCTGTCACAGGCGGCAACGCTCGGGCAGGCAAAGACCGAACTGGCAAGGCTCTATATCGCCGACACGTTGCGGCTGCGCGCCAGCCAAGCCCAATTCGCCAGACTTGCGCCGGCGACCATGGCCGACCTGGTCCGCCGGCACGACAGCTTCCGTGCCCTCCTCCAGATCAACCTGACGGTCCTGGCAACCGCCCATGCCGTGTCCGAAGGCATCGTGCGGGGCGTGTCCGAAGAGCTCGCCCGCAAGGCCTCCCCGCAGACCTACGGCGCGAACGGCCACGCCACTACTCCCGACCGGCGCGCCGCGCCCCCGCTGGCGGTCAGCCGCACGGCCTGACAACCGCCCACCTTTTTCGTTGCAGCAATTGAATCGCCGCGCGCCCTGTCACCGCCGCGCGTGGCACGTCAGCGGGCCCTATCTCCGGCCCGTTTTGCGCGCCGAACGGCATGATCATAGTAAATATCAAGTAATTTATTATGGTTAATGCACAGTAAACTGAAAACATCGAATAATATGCAGCGCGTTTGCGTATTACATACGCATTAACCATGTTTTTTCACTTAGCATTACGGCAGCCATGGCATTTCTACCGACCGATCCACAGTGATCGACGTGTAACCGCCAGTACGGCAAGCAACCAGAAAGGTTCAATACCATGGCTTCCAACATTACTCTGTCGGCTGGCGTCCGGCAGAATCTGTTGTCTCTGCAAAGCACGGCTCTCCTGATGAGCCAGACGCAGAACCGCCTCGCGACAGGAAAGAGCGTCAACTCTGCGCTCGACAACCCGGCGAACTATTTCACCTCGCAGTCGCTCAACAACCGCGCCAGCGACCTCAACTCGCTGCTCGACTCGATCGGCCAGGCGCAGCAGACGCTGTCCGCGGCCGACCAGGGCCTCGGTTCGCTGACCAAGCTGGTCGAATCCGCCAAGTCGATCGCCAAGCAGGCCCGCCAGGCCGCGCAGCCGACGTCCAATACCTTCGGCACCATCACGGTCACCGGCACGGCGCAGGCGGAAGTGCTTGCCACGCACACCGGCGCTTCCTTCACGGTCGCCAACAACACCACCTACGCCTTCACCATCAACATCAACGGCACCGGCAACCAGTCGGTGAGCTACATCTCGGACGGCTCCGCCACCCAGGCGGAAATCGTCGCCGGCTTGCAGGCCTCGTTCGCCACCGCGCGCACGGCGGCCGGCTTCGCGGCCACCGACATCACGCTGACCCAGGTCGGCTCCACCGACGTGCTGAAGCTCGATGCAGTTCATCATGACATCGACTTCGTGGTGTCGGCCAACGCGCTCGGCGCCAACACCGGCCTCACCAACGCCACCTACAACTCGACCAGCCTGCTCGATCTGATCACCGCGGCCGGCGGCACGGCGGGCACCTCGACCCTCGCGGTCCAGGTGAACGGCGGGACCACCACCACGATCACCTTCGGCACGGCAGCGGGCCAGGTGTCGACCAAGGCGGACCTGAACGCCGCGCTTGCGAACATCTCCGGCCTGACCGCCAGCGTCGGCGCCTCGGTATCGAGCTTCGTGGTCGGCTCGTCCTCCGTCCAGAACAACTTGACGCTCACGTCCTCGACCGGCGTCAACACCGCGCTCGGCATCTCGGCGAGCGTCAACCAGAACGGCGCCCTGGTCTCGACCACCGGCACCGACGCGACCCGCGCCAGCTTGCAGGCCGACTTCAACGACGTCATCGGTCAGATCGACGCGTTGGCGAAGGATGCCTCCTACAACGGCATCAACCTGCTCAATGGCGACAACCTCAAGGTCGTGTTCAACGAGAAGGGGTCGAGCTCGCTGACCATCTCCGGCGTGAAGTATGACGCCGCCGGCCTCGGCCTTGCCACCGTCAGCGGCAACGGCTTCCAGTCCGACGCCACGATCGACACCAACATCACCGCGCTTGACAGCGCGCTGAGCAAGTTGCGGACGCAGGCCTCCAAGTTCGGCTCGAACCTGACCACGGTGCAGACCCGTCAGGAGTTCACCAAGAACCTGGTCGCCACGCTGCGCGGCGGCGCGGACAGCCTGGTGCTCGCCGACACGAACGAGGAAGGCGCCAACCTGCTGGCCCTCCAGACCCGCCAGCAGCTGTCGACCACCGCCCTCTCCTTGTCGGCGCAGGCCGACCAGGCGGTGCTGCGCCTGTTCTGATCCTTCAGGGATCGACGCGAACCGAAACGGCGGGGCTCGGCCCCGCCGTTTTGCTTTTCGGGGCGGCCGAGGCCCGTTTAATCCGGCGTTGGCTTATCGTTTACCGACCATTAGGGTTACCGTTTCATTATTGCCGGCACCTGCTCCGCAACCGAGCGGAGGCTTGTTGTTGATATATCGGGGTATTCGTCATGGCTGAAGTCGTGCTTTCGGCAGGTGTGCGGCAGAACCTGCTGTCGCTGCAAAACACCGCTCACCTGATGAGCATTACGCAGAACCGGCTGGCGACGGGCAAGAAGGTCAATACCGCGCTCGACAACCCGGCGAACTACTTCAGTTCGCAAGCCCTCAGCAACCGCGCCAGCGACCTCAACGCCCTGCTCGACTCGATCGGCCAGGCGCAGCAAACCCTCGATGCCGCCGACAAGGGCATCACGTCGCTGACCAAGCTGGTCGAGTCGGCGAAGTCGATCGCCAAGCAGGCGCGCCAGTCGGCACAGCCGACCAGCAACTCCTTCGGTCAGATCACCGTCGCCGGCACCGCGCAGGCGGAGGTGCTCGGCACCGTCACCGGCGCTTCGTTCACCGTCGCCAACAACACCACCTACGCCTTCACCATCAACATCAACGGCACCGGCAACCAATCGGTGAGCTACATCTCGGACGGCACCGCCACGCAGGCGGAAATCGTCGCCGGCTTGCAGGCGAGCTTCGCCACGGCACGCACCGCGGCCGGCTTCGCGGCCACCGACATCACCCTGACCCAGGTCGGCGCCACCGACGTGCTGAAGATCGACGCCGTGCATGCCGACATCGACTTCGTTGTTTCGGCCAACGCGCTCGGCGCCAACACCGGCATCGCCAACGGCACCTACAACTCGACCAGCCTGCTCGACCTGATCACGACCGCCGGCGGCACGGCGGGCACCTCGACCCTGGTGGCGTCGGTCAACGGCGGCACCAGTACCACGATGACGTTCGGAACCGGCCCCGGACAGATTTCGACCTACGCCGAGCTGAACGCCGCGCTGGCCAACATTTCGGGCCTCACCGCAAGTGTCTCGGGAACGGTATCGAGCTTCGTGGTGGGCTCGTCCTCGGTCCAGAACAACCTGACGCTCACGTCTTCAACCGGCGTGAACACCGTGCTCGGCATTGCCGCCAGCATCAACCAGAACGGTGCGCTCGTTGCCACCGTCGGATCCGATCCGACGCGCGCAAGCCTGCAAAACGACTATAACGAGGTCATCGCCCAGATCGACGCGTTGTCGAAGGACACGTCCTACAACGGCATCAATCTGCTGCACGGCGACAGCCTGAAGGTCGTCTTCAACGAGAAGGGCACCAGCAACCTGATCATTGCAGGCGTCGTCTACGACTCGGCAGGTCTGGGCTTGTCGACGGTCTCCGGCAACGCCTTCCAGGCCGATGCCACCATCGACACGACCATCACCGCGCTCGACAGCGCGCTCGGCAAGCTGCGCAACCAGGCTTCCAAGTTCGGTTCCAATCTCAATACGGTGCAGGCCCGGCAGGACTTCACCAAGGGCTTGATCGCCACGCTGGAGACCGGCGCCGACATCCTGGTACTGGCCGACACCAACGAAGAGGGTGCCAACATGCTGGCGCTGCAAACGCGCCAGTCGCTGTCCACCACCGCACTCTCGCTGTCGGCACAGGCCGACCAGGCCGTGCTGCGTCTCTTCGGATAATGTCGCCAACTCACTGGCTACTCGAACGGCGGGACGCAAGTCCCGCCGTTCTGTTTACCATGGGTTAACCACGTCCCGTCACCATCCGGCGAAGCAGCCGGACCGGAGACCGACATGGCCCTGAAAGTCGAGCTGAAACCCGGCGAGAAGATCATTCTCGGCGAATGCGTCGTCACCAATCACGACCAGCGCACGCGGCTTCTGATCGAAGGTCAGGTACCGATCCTGCGCGAAAAGGACATCCTGACGCCCCAGCGCGCGAATTCACCCGCCAAGCGCATCTATCTTGCGGTCCAGCTCATGTACACGGCGACCGATCCGCGACCGCATCATGAGGTATATTTCGCGCTGGTCCGCGACCTGCTTGCAGCCGCGCCGAGCACGTGGCCGCACATCGAAAGTATCAATAATCATATCTTAACGGGCGAGCTGTATAAAGCCTTGAAAGACGCGAAGAAACTGATCGCGTACGAGGAGGAGCTTGTAAATCATGCAAAGCGCGGCACAGGCGTACGGAGCAGTCGCGAAACAGATCGTCAATCCGCGTGAACTGGAAGCGGATCTCCTCCTGAAAGCTGCCTCTCGACTTCAATCGATCTACGACGGCTGGGAACGCGGCGCGTCCGGCCTCAGCGACGCCCTGCTTTACAATCGCAAGCTCTGGTCGATCTTCCTGACCTCCGTCACCAGCGCGGAGCACCCGCTTCCGGTCGCGATCCGTCAGAACGTCGCCAATCTCGGTCTGTTCGTGATGAACCAGACCATCTCCATGATGACCGATCCGCAGCGCGAGCGTCTCAATTCGCTGATCAGCATCAATCGCGAGCTGGCTGCCGGGCTGCTTGGACGCGCCTGAGAGCCGAGGATCGCGCCACGGCCATGCCCGGGCTGCCCCCGGGCATTTGCGTTTCAAGCGGGCAGAATCGGCGTCACTGCTGCTGCCGCCAGGGCGCGCGAAGCACCCCCCGAACCGCGAGAGTTGCGGTCAGATGTAATTCACGAGGCTCGTCTTATACAGGAGCGACGTCGTCTGCAACGACGCCTGCAGGCGGACCTGCAACGCCAGGATCATGGCGGCCACTTCCTCGGTCGGCACGCCCTCGATCTGCTCCATCATTCCGGCGAGCGCGCTCTTGGTTTGGTGATGACGATCGGCGGCACCTTGCAGCGTGGCTTGCGCGCCGGCGAGCTCGGCCTGGATGTCCTCGACCTTCTGCGTGCCGGGCGGCACGTCGAGATTGACGCCGACCCTCGCGTGCAGCGCGCCGGCGCGCGCGGTCGCATCCGGGTCGGTCGGCGAGAAGGTCACAGCCGCCAGCGCCGCAACGTTCTGAACGATCCAGCGGATGCCGTCTTCGTTGGCGCGCAGTCCGTAGGACACCGCGATCGACGTATCGACGCGCGCGGTCGCCGTCGCACGCGCGGGCGTGCTTCCGTTCTCGCCGGTGTACCAGGACACCGTGTTCGCGGGCGTTCCCGCAACCAGCGCCGTCGCCGTGTTGAACGGCGGCCCGGCGACGCGCTGCGGCGTGCCGTTGAAGAAGTTGTCGGCGGCAACCACTGCCGATGCTGCGGTCAGCGACGTGCTCGCAAGCTTCTGCACCGATGCGGTCAGGGCCGCCTGCATGTTGGCGGCGGTCGCGGCCGCGGTCGTGCCGATGGCGAACTCGTTGGGGCCGGGCGTGGCCGAGCTGGTGGCCGTGAGCGTGACCGTCTCGGTGGTGCCGTCGGGCAGCGTGAACCGGAACTGGACCGTCTCGCCGTCATTGGGAAGGCCGGTGAGGTCGACCGATACCGCCGGCGGCACGCCGGCAGGACCGGCGACCGTGGAATTGGTCAGCGCCGAATTGACGCCGGACAGTTTGAAGCCGAAAGGCGACCCGGCGACGTCTTCCGCGATCTGCACGGAGGTCGCGGTCGGCGCCGAGATCGCCACACGGCCGAGACCGCTGGCACCCAGATCCGCCTGCCGGCGCTCCGAAACGATCTGCTTGAAGCCGGCGCGCGCGCCGCCACCATCCATGACATGCTCGAGACTGGCCACGGACGGCTGGTCGGCGCCGCTGCCGGAAAACAGGTAGCGGTCGCCGATCTGCGTGTTGAGAAGTCCCAGAATCTCGCCCAGGCTCGAATAGGCGGTGGACTGCGCGATGGTGGTGCCATTGCTTTCGATTTCGGTGGATTGGAAGGCAGCGGCCTTGACCGTGCGGCCGATGTCGCCGAACCGACCCAGCGCGCTCTGCGCCAGATCGATGCGCACGCCGATATTGCCGATCGTGCTCTCATAGCCGTCGATCGCGGAGATCCGGTTGCGCAGGCCGACGAGAAGGCCGCGGTCGAGTCCGATGCCGGCATAGGTATCCGATTTCTTGCCGGTCCCGAGCTGCCGTTGCAGCTCATCGAGCTGCCGGCGCATCTCGACCAGGCTTTGCACGCCGAGCGCGGAACGAGTCCCGATGCCGCTGATCATGCCGACCTCACATCCTCATCAGCGCGTCAAGCATGTCCCGGACCGTGGTCAGGACGCGCGCGTTGGCGGCGTAGGAATTCTGGAGGTTGAGCAGGTTGGCCATCTCCTCGTCGATATTGACGGCGGCTCCATTGTTGAATCGCTGCTGGAGCGTGTTGTAGACGACCTCCTGCCCCTGCTTCAGGTTCTCCGCCGCTTCGGCCGCCTCACCCTGCTGGCTGATCGCCTGGCGCAGGAACGCGTGCACCGGGCCGCTGAACGGCGCCGTGGCGGTGCCGACACCGGATTTCGGCGAGAACACAAGACTGCCGCTGTTGAGCCGGTCGTAGATGAAGTTCGGCCGGGTCGGATCGCCTGCCGGCGTCAGTGGTGCGGTCTGGAAGACCACCAGCCTCGAGGAATCAGCCACCAGGCTGGCATTGACGGCAATTCGGCCGGCGAAGCCAATGCCCTGCGTCCCGTTCGACCTGATGGCGCCGGTAAAGGCATCGCTTGCATCCAGGAAGAACGGCAACTCCGCCGTGCCGCCGGTTAGCGTCGTGACCGTGTGGGTAGATGAGACGGCGTTGACGTCGATCCTGTTCAGGCCCCCGTCATCGAGGATACGCAACGTCGTTCCGGCGGGGTTGGAGAACTGGAGACCGGTAGTGCCCAAGGCCGCGGTCAACTGGCTGACGATCGATGCCAATCCGCCCGAGAAATCCAGCCCGATCACCTTGTCATTCGGATCGCTCGTCACCGAATCGGACAATGGCAGAATGCCCGGCTCATCGACGCGCATCAGCGTGATCGTGCGCTGGATGCCGGACGTATTGTCGGTGTAAGTCAGCCGGGCCGAATTGCCGTCGAGCAGGCTGCCCAGGTCGATGTCGAAGCCCGTTTGCGCGCCCACCGTCACCGCCGTCCCGTTGACGGTCCGATCCGACAGGCTGCGCGCCAGGGCCGCTGCGATCTCGTCCAGCTGCGTCTGCGCCTGCACCAGCACGTCGTCGCGCATTTCGAGATAGGCGGCGATCTCGCCCGAGCGGATCGCGCCACTGGCAATGAGATCGACGTCGCCGCCATTCGGGCCTTTCAGGAGGATGGTGCCGACAGTACGCTTCGCCGGATCGGCGCTCCATTGTGCCGCGGCGTTCATCGAGCCCTGCGCGTCGAACGCCAGCGTCGCGGCCTCGATCCCGACCAGCTGAATCCCGGAATTGGTGAACACCGACACCTGATTGTAGTCGTTGCGGATCACGTTGATGTCCATCAGGCGCGAGAGCTGATCGATGTAGACATCGCGCTGGTCGAGCAGGTTGGCGGTCGTGGCGTCCCCGGCATTGGCGGTGGCGATCTGCTGGTTGATCTGGGCGATCCGCGCCATCGCGTGGTTCGCCTTGTTGATCGCATCGGCCAGACCGAGCTCGGCATCGCCGCGGAGCGCCTGGACATCGGTGGTCATGCCGTTGAGGTGCTGCGCGAGCACCTGCGCCGCGTTGATGACGGCGCTGCGCGCTGCCGCCGACTCGGGCGACGTCGACAGCGCCTGAAGCGTTCCCATGAACTCGTTGTAGACGCTTTCGAGCGTGCTGACGGCGCCCGGCACGCCGTAGACCGACTGGAGTCGCGCGTAGAACTCGGCGCGCAATCCCGCATAGCCGGCGCCCGAGTTCTCGACCCGCATCTGGCGCTGCACGTATTGATCGAGCTCGCGGTTGATCGCGGCGACGCGGACGCCGACCCCCATGGCGCCCGCCGCCGTGGAGACCTGCGCGGCAGTCTTACGGACGTAGCCAGGCGTTTCGGCGTTCGCGACGTTGGCGGCGACGATCGACAACCCGGCCTGGGTTGCACGCATGCCGGTTACCGCAGTCGCGATCGCCTGGGTGAGACTCATGGCACCCTACATCCTCGGCCGGCCGCGCTCCGCATTAACGGATCATGTTCAGGAGGTCCTGAACCATCTCGTTGGTACTCGAGATGACCCGCGTGTTGGCGGAGTAGGCCTGCTGCGTCACGATCAGCTTGGTGAACTCGTCGGCAATGTCGGTATTGGAGCCCTCAAGCGAGGAGCCGACGATCTTGCCGGGGGCGCCGTAGATCGCGGGACCGGACTCGTCGGTGATCTCGAAGGCGCCGCCGTCGATGCGCTTGAGATAATTGGCGCCGTTGAAATTGGCGAGCGTGATCTCCAACAGGTCGAGCGTGCGGCCGTTCGAATAGCTGCCGACGACGCGGCCTTTGTCGCTGACGGAGATCTGCTGCAACTCGCCGGCCGGATAGCCGTTCTGCTGGAGCATGTTGACCTGCGCATTGCCGTTTGGATCGGCGAACTGCGTAATGCCGCCGGTTCCATGCACCAGCTGGACATTGCCCAGGGCAATGCCGTTGACGACGACATTGCTGAGCGTCAGCGTCGTGACCGCGGGATTCATCTGGCCGTTGGCGCCGAACTGGTAGTTGACGCCCACGTTCTGCCAAGCGGTCTGGGTGCCGGTGGCGTTGGAGTCGACCTGATAGAACAGATTCCAGGTGTCGGTGCCGCCGGTATCGGCGCTGTCGATCTTGGCCCAGCGCAGCTGGATGTTCACCGGCGAGCCTGCGGTATCGTAGGCGGTGACCGCGCCGCCGCCCACCGAAGCGTCGATGAAGGCGGACACGTCCTGCGCGACGACCTTCTGATTGGAAGGCAGCGCACTGACGGTCTGAATGCCGAAGTTGAGCGGCGTAGCGGTGCCGCCGATGGTGATGGTATCGGTCAGGCTCGACGCCGTGATGGTGATATTGCCGTTGGAGGTGTTGAGCGAGGCGGTGCCGCCGGTGATGCCGGCGAGCGCGGTCGCGAGGTCGGCCATGGTCGACACCTGCCCGCCGCCGGTGCCGAAGGTGATGACATCCGTCGGGTTCGAGCCGATCGTGATGGTGAGCGTCTGACCCGCCGCGACCGCGCTCTGGGTCAGGAGATTGGTCGGATTGACCGTTCCGACTGCAATGCCGAGTTCGTTGAGGAGGTTGAGCGTGCTGGCGCCTCCGATCGTCACTGCCGTGTCGGCGTTGCCGCTGGTCAGTACCAGGCGGTTGGATGCGCTGGCGGTCGCGGTCACGCCGGTGGTGCCGGTCTGGGCGTTGATCTTGTTGCGGATGGTGGTGAAGTTGTCGGTGGCCGCAATGGCGATCGTCGTGCCGTTGATGACGAGATTGCCGCCCACCGACGAGACGGCGGAAAGGTCGAGCGTGCCGGTGAGCACCGCCGCGGCGTCAGGCAGCAGCGTCGCGCCGGTTCCGAGAATGCGTGCGGGCGACGGCGCACCGGCAACCGGGTTGGCGGAGAAGTTCGCCGGGTTGAGAAGTTCGGAGCCCGGGACGCTCGGATCGCTGTTGGGCGTCAGCGGGTAGCTTGCCAGGTTGGCGCGATACTCGATCTGCGACGTGGCCTGCGCCGGCAGAAAATCATTCTGAATTGCAAGAGCTGCGGAACGCTTCCCACCAGGTTTCCGGTGGTCGGATCGATGGGAATGCCCATCAGATAGTAGCCCGCACCATTGACCAGATAGCCGTTCTTGTCGGGCTGGAAATCGCCGCGCCGGGTGTAGCGGTCGATGCCGTCGAAGATCGGCCGATTGTCGGTGAAGCTCGACGGTTTCTGGACGACGAAGAAGCCGTCGCCGTTGATCGCCATGTAGGTTCCGATCGAGTTCGCCTGGATGTCGCCCTGCACCGTGTTGGTCATGCGGGCGTTGGCGACCACGCTGCCGGCAAGCTGCCGCGAGGGCGATGCATCGGGGATCAGGTCGACAAAGCTGGTGTCCATCCGCTTGAAGGCGGTGGTCTGCGAATTGGCGATGTTGCCCGAAACATTTTCAAGCGCGAACGACTGCGCCCGCATCCCCGTCACCGCGGTCGTAAGAGCACCAAAGATACCCATGACTTGATCTCCACCGGCGCAGGCCCGGCCCGCACCACCGGGTTTGCCATCGCAAGCCCCGTGCCAATGAAAATCTATCATGAATTCAAAAACTTATGACCGACGGCCGGCGCGGTGACCCGGCAAGGTCGGCCGCGATCCGGCAAATCCTGCCGGACGGGGCGGACGCCGGAGGGGCTTCGCCACCCTGGCGCCGCGATTGGCCGCAACCGTGCGTGACGCTGGCGCCTTGATCGGCCGCTGCGGGGATCGCCGTAGCAGCCGCGGCCAGTCCGACGAAAGGCCGGAACGTGCCTTTTACTTTGTGGCGGCCACCGGTTGGACTAGATTGACGTCCGGGGCTTCGTTGGCAGGGGAAGCGGTCGCGGCATCATGGCTTTCGTTCCCGGATTCGCGCACGACGTATTCGTCAGTTACGCTCACTTCGACAACGAGCCCGATACGCAGGAAATTCGCTGGGTCAGCCGCTTTCAGGCCGACTTGAAGGTGGCGTTGCGGCAGCGGCTGGGCGCCGAGCCCGACATCTTCTTCGACAACCGCAGTCTCCAGAATCAGTTCCTCGAGGAACTGATGAACAACGCCCGCGGCGCTGCCGCCTTTCTCGCAATCATGTCGCCGAGCTACATGAAGCGCGAATGGACGATCAAGGAGCTGGAAGCATTCGATTCCCACGCTGCCGACCAGAACCGGATCGTGCCGGTCGAACTGCTTCCGGTGCTGGAAAGCGAATGCCATCCGCGCCTGCTCCAGGTGAAGCGGGCGCCCTTCTACTGGAAGGACCCGCTCGAAGAGGACATCGCGCTCAAGCTGACGCCGAAGTTCAACCCGGACAAATACGAGCAACGGCTCCAGGCGCTGGCGCACCGGATGGAGGCGTTACTGCGGTCCATCCGCGACCGGTCGCCCAAACCGGCGGACGTCAAGGGACCTCTGAGCGGCGAGACGATCCTGCTGGCCCAGGTCACCAACGATCTCTACGACGAGCGCGACCAGGTTCTGGCCTACCTGCAACAATACGGTGCGAAGGTTCTCCCCGAGGGCGATTACAAGCAGGGCGGCCCCGAGTTCGCCGAGGCCTTCAGGGCGGACCTGGCGCAGGCCGGATTGTTCGTCCAGCTGCTCGGACCGTACCGCTCGAACCGTCCCCCGGATCTGACCGACACGGGATCGAGCGAACCCAAGAGCTACGCCCAGTTCCAATACGACACCGCCAAGGCGAGCGCAAAGCCGGTGCTGCAATGGCGGCGGCCCGACATCGCGCCGGCCGCCATCACCCATTGGGACAAGGGTCTGCTGGACGGCCCCGAAGTGCTGGTCATGGGCCTCCAGGAATTCATGAAGGAGATCAAGAAGACGATCGAGCGCAAGAATGCGGCGGTCGAAAAGGAACGCGCGAAAGCGGAGAAGGACAAGGTCAAGGGCGACGGTCCGGCCAAGACCGAGTTCCTGTTCATCAACGCCGACTCCAGCGACAAGGAGCTGATCGAGCAGCTGCTCAAGGCGTTCGAGAACAAGCGGGACTGGATCGCGGCCGGTCCGCTGTTCGAAGGCTCCGCCGAGGACATCACCAAGGACCTCGACGCCAATCTGGTCGATTGCGACACGCTGCTGCTGGTCTACGGCAAGGCGGACGCGCCGTGGGTGCGCGCGCAATTGCGCCGCTACAGCAAGATCGAACGGCTGCGCGAAACGCCGCCGCGGGTGAAGTCGATTCTGTTTGCGCCGCCGGCGCCGAAATCCGAAATCGCGGTATCGGGCGGATTCACCAAGATCGACTTCCAGAACGGCCTGACCGGCGAGAACGTGGAACAAATCGTGGCGGAGCTCCGGCGGTGACCGACGACCAGTCACAGCGAGCGCCCTATCCCGGCCTGCGCGCCTTCCGGCGCGAGGAGGCCGATCTGTTCTTCGGCCGGGAGGATTGCATCAACGCCATGGTCGACCGCCTGGCGGCGACCCGCTTCCTGGCAGTGCTCGGCTCGTCGGGAACCGGCAAGTCGTCGCTGGTCAAGACCGGCCTGCTCGATGCGCTCGAACTTGGCCTGATGGCCAAGGCCGGATCGCGCTGGAAGATCGTCGACTTCCGCCCGGGTGGCGCGCCGTTGAAGAACCTCGCGCGCCGGCTCCTGGAGGTCGAACATCCCGACTCCGGCGCTGCGATTGCACAGCAGGATGTCGACCTGTTGCGCGCCTTTCTCGCCCGCGGTCCCCGCGCCGTCGTCGAATGGTGCACGGGGAATCTGCCGAACGGCGCCAACCTCCTGCTCCTGGTCGATCAGTTCGAAGAGCTGTTCCGCTATCAGGACTATGCCGGCCGCGAAGAGGCCGAGGCATTCGTCGCAATGTTGTTGGAGAGCGCCCGCGAGGCCGACCTGCCGATCTACGTCGCGATCACGATGCGCTCTGAATACCTCGGAGCCTGCGCCCTGATCGAGGGACTCGCCGACGCGATCAACGCTGGCATGTTCCTGACGCCGCGCATGACGCGCGAGCACTGTCGCGACGCGATCGTCGGTCCCGCCGCGGTCTGCAACATCGCCATCGAGCCGGCGCTGGTCAACCGGCTGCTCAACGATCTGGCGAACTTTGCACCGTGGGAGGACAAGGGCGCCAACGACCAGCTTGACCGCCTCATGCGGCGCGCCGATCAGCTCCCGCTGCTGCAATATACGCTCAATCGCATGTGGCAGCGCGCGCGCGAGCGGTCGTCCGACCTCCATGTCCAGCTCACGCTTGCCGACTACGAGGCAATCGAAGGGTTGAGCGGTGCGCTCAACGCCCATGCCAACCAGATTTTCGAGGATCTCGGCAAGGCGCGTGCGCAGGTCGCCGAGTGGGTGTTCCGCGCGCTCACCGCCGGCTCCACGATCGCGGACGCCGTGCGCCGGCCGACCCGGCTGGACGATCTGATCGCGACCTGTGGCGGCGACGAGGCGAGCGTGCGGGCGGTGGTCGACGCCTTCCGCGCGCCGGGAGTGAACTTTCTCGTCCCGGAATACGACCCGCACCGTCCGCACCTGGCGCCCGACACCTATATCGACATCAGCCATGAAAGCCTGATCCGGCAATGGAAGAAGCTGTCCGGCTGGCTGGAGGCCGAAGGCCGCGCGGCGCAGCAATGGCGGCGGCTGGTCGACCGCTACAACAACGACGAGCGGCTCGGCGGCCGCGACCTGGCCTCCTTCATCGCCTGGCGCAAGGAAACCAAGCCGAACGCGATATGGGCGAAACGCTACGGCGGCGACTACCCGGCCGTCATCGCCTATCTCGATCGGCGCCAGCGCGCGCAGACCGGAAAGCTCGTCGCGACGGTTGGTTCGATCGGACTGGCGTTCGCCCTGATCACGTCGATCGCCATCTTCGCCATCCAGCAGCGCAATCTCGTGGAACTCAACCAGGCGCGCTTCACCAAGGCGTTCACCGATTTGTTCTTCTCCCTCCAGGTGCCGCTCGGTTCGACCAGCAGCCCGGTGCAGTCCTCGCCGGCAAGCCGTGCCGGCACCGCCCGTTCCGAAGCCGCCAATCGGGAGGAACGGCAGGAGAGTAGCCAGCCGGAGACGACGCAGATTCCGGAGGAGACGGTCGACCGCACCACAGCCAGCGTCGGCACCCGCCAAAGCCTCGCCCTCTCGACCATCACGATTCTCGAGGAAACCGCGCGGAAGCTCTACGAAGCCAATCCGACCAGCATCGATTTCCAGCGCCTGTTCGTCGTCGGCCTGATCCAGCTCGGCGATGCCAAGCTCCAGAACAAGGACCTGGACGGTGCCGAAAAGGCCTTCAGCGAGGGCCTCAAGACCGTCATCGCCATGCTCCGCACCAACCCGAAGGAGCTGCTGTGGCTGGACGACCATGCGCTGTCGCTCGCGGGCCTGGGGCGCGTCAGCTTCCAGCGCGGCGATTTCGCCAAGGCCCGCGAGTACTTCGAGGGCGCGATCGGAATCGAGCGCCAGTTCGCGACCGGGGCCGACGATCGCCTCCTGAAGAACTTGCAGATTCACTGGGGCGAGCTTGGCGACACCCTGGTCCGGATGCGGGAGCTCGGTGAAGCGAGAAAGGCGTTCGAAGCGCGACTGAGCGTTCGCCGCGAGCGGCTGAAGCTCGATCCGCGCGATCCGCAGCGCTGGGTGGATGTATCGGTTGCGCTCGATCGCGTCGGTCAATTGCTGCGCGACGAAGGCGACCTGGACGGCAGCCGCAAGTATTTCGAACAGGCGCTCAAGATCGACCAGAACCTGATCCGGATCAATCCGAAACGAAGGGACTGGCAGGAGAACCTGGTGTTCAGCCTGACCCGCATCGGCGATCTGGAATACCGACTTGGCCGCTATCGGGAGGCGCTGCCGTCGTACGACGAAGCCCACACACGGCAGAAGGCCATCATCAGCAGCACGAACGCCATCGGGCCGCTCCAGACCATGGCAACGATCCTCGGCAGGATCGGCGACATCAACCGACGTCTGAGGAATTTTCCGGCGTCCATCGCCGCCCACCGCGAGGAACTGGACCTGCGGCGCCGGCTGCTCGCCCGCGATCAGAGCAATCTTTCCGCCATGCGCAGCGTTTCCAGCGCGCTCGACTATCTCGGGAATGCGCTGCGCGAGAACCGGGACTTGAGCGGCGCGCGCGCGGCGTTCACCGAGCAGCTTCAGATCGACCGCGGCATCGTCGACGCCGACCCGGACAACGCAACGAGTCTCCTGGACCTGGCCTGGAGCCTGAACCGGCTCGGCGATCTCGATCGCGACGCCGACAAGCTCAAGGAGGCCATCGGATATTACGAGGAGGCGCTTGCGATCCAGCGCAAACTGTTTGCGCGCAGTTCCGACAATCCGGCGCGGATGCGGGCTTTGGCGCTGATCCTGGCCAAGCTCGGCCTCGCACGCCTGCGGCTGAACGACTACAAGGCCGCGCTGGCGCTGCACACTGAAGAACTCGAGCTGCGCACCCAGCTGTACGACCGCGCAAAAGACGACGCCAACGCCATGCGTGATTTCTCGCTCGCCAATGATCGCGTCGGAAACGTGCTGCGCAACATGAAAAACTATGCCGCCGCGCGCAAATACTTCATCGAAGCGCTGGCGATCGACCGCCGTCTCGTCGTGTCGAATCCGGACGTCGTATCCAATCAGACGGACCTGGCCTGGAGCCTGAACCGGCTCGGCGACCTCGATCGCGACACCGGCAATCCCGGCGAAGCCGCCCGCCACTACACGGAGGCGCTGGAAATCCAGCGCAACCTGATCGAACGCGATCCCGAGAATCCGGTCCGTATGCGGGCGCTCGCGCTCGCCTTGAGCAAACTCGGCCTGATCCGCTCCCGGCTTGGCGACCACAAGACTGCGCTGACGCTGCACCTGCAAGAGCTCGACTTGAGGAGCGGGCTGTTCCAGCGCGCCAGGGACGACACCGACGCCCTGCGCGACCTGTCCCAGGCCAACGACCGCGTCGGCAACGTGCTGCGTGACATGAAGGATTACGCGGGCGCCCTGAAATACTATCTCGAAGAACTCGCGTTGGATCGCGGCTTCGTTGCGCATTTTCCGGACAACATCACCGCGCTCCAGGATGTGCAATGGACTTTGAACAAGGTCTACGACTTCGTGCGCCAGCACCTCAACGACCTGCCGCGCGCGCGCAGCTACATCGAGGAAATGATCGGCATCGACCGGCGGCTCCTCGCGCGGCAGCCGAACAATCGTGAACGCCACAAGCGGCTCAGCGACGATCTGGCGAAGCTCGGCAGCCTGCTCGTGGATCTGAAGGAGCCGGAGGCCGCGCGACGAGCCTACGACGAGACCTTCCAGGCCGCGCAGAAGTGGCTGGTCTTCATGCGCGAGCTTTACGCCAAGGCCTCCACCGCCGCCAACCGCAGCGAACTCGCCTCAGCCTATGGCAACACCGGCTGGCACGGCATCCTGGCCGGACGCGCCAAGGACGCCCAGCCCCTGATCGAGGCCGCGCTCGGGCTCAATCCCGACCTGTTCTGGAGCACGGTCAATCTCGGCCACGCCTATCTGTTCCTGGGGGAATTCGACCAGGCCATGCAGCACTACAGATCGGTCAAGGACCGCAACCGGACCGAGGACGGCAAGCGCAAATACCTGCACGAGATCCGGGACGACTTTGTCTTATTCCGCCGACTCGGCCTCACCCCGCCCGGCATGGACCGTGTCGAGCGCGAGCTCGGTCTCGACCAGTCCTAAGCCGACTCGGCCGGCGTGAACGCCATCGCAACGCCGTTGATGCAGTAGCGCAGCCCGGTCGGCGGCGGCCCGTCGCTGAAGACATGCCCGAGATGCCCGCCGCAGCGCCGGCAGTGCACCTCCGTGCGCGGGATCATCAACGCGAAATCCCGCCTGGTGCCGACCGCGTTGGCGATCGGCTGGTAAAAACTCGGCCAGCCCGTGCGGCTGTCGTATTTCGTTTCCGATGAGAACAGCGGCAGCGCGCAGCCGGCGCACGCATAGACGCCTTTGCGCTTTTCCTGGTTCAGCGGGCTCGATCCCGGCGGTTCGGTATGGTGCAGGCGCAAGACCTGGAACTGCGCGCGCGTCAGCATTGCCCGCCATTCGGAATCGCTGCGCTCGACCTCGAAACTGCCTCTCGCCTCGCTGGTATCGTAGATCCACCAGAACCCTGCGGCCGATGCCAGGGCGGTCGCGCCCAGCAGAAGGTGGCGCCGTGTCAGCATGTCACGACCCTTCCTTGCCCCACAGTTCCTCAAGGCGCGCGTCGCGCCCGCAGTTGAAGCGGTAGAATTTGTAGCGCACCGGATTCTTCTTGTAGTAGTCCTGGTGATAGTCCTCGGCCGCATAGAAGGTCGTGGCGGCGGTGATCTCGGTCTGGATCGGCTGCTTGAAGCGCGCCTGATGCTTCCGTTTGGTGGCTTCCGCCAGCCGGCGCTGTTCCTCGTCGTGGTAGAAGATGCCCGGCCGGTATTGATTGCCGCGGTCGCAGAACTGGCGATCCTTCACCAGCGGATCGTGGTTGCGCCAGAACACCTCGAGCAGGCGCGCGTAGGTCACCTTGGCCGGATCGTAGACCACCTCGACCGCCTCGGTGTGACCGGTCCGGCCGGTCACCACCTGCTGATAGGTCGGATTGACCACCATGCCGCCGATATAGCCGGATGTCGTTGAGATCACGCCCTCCACCTTGTCGAAGTCGGCCTCCGTGCACCAGAAACAGCCGCCGGCGAAGGTGGCCTTCGCTGTGGCGGCGCCATCCGGTACCGGCTGGGCGGCGGCGGCGAACGAGATGGCGAGGGCGGCAATCAGGCTGATCGGCAGGCGCATGCGCTTCCCCTTCGGCGGGTGGCTTCGACCACGCGCAATATAGCACCGGCGCCGCGGAACGACGCCCCTGCACCCTTCAATTCCGCTCACGTTCGTGCGATGGCAGGGTGAGAACCACCGACCCGGCCAGGAGCACCATGCGTTTCGACGGCACCGGCGCCTACGTCGCCACGGACGACCTCAAAATCGCGGTCAATGCCGCAATTGCGCTCGAACGGCCGCTGCTGGTCAAGGGCGAGCCGGGCACCGGCAAGACCGTGCTGGCGCTGGAAGTCGCCAAGGCGCTCGGGGCGCCGCTGATCGAATGGCACGTCAAGTCGACCACCAAGGCGCTCCAGGGCCTCTACGAGTACGACGCGGTCTCACGGCTGCGCGACAGCCAGCTCGGCGACGAGCGGGTGAAGGACATCCGCAACTACATCAAGCGCGGCAAGCTGTGGGACGCCTTCGTTTCCGACACCCGCCCCGTGCTGCTGATCGACGAGATCGACAAGGCCGACATCGAATTCCCCAACGACCTCCTGCTCGAACTCGATCGCATGGAGTTCTTCGTCTACGAGACCGGCGAGACCGTGAAGGCGCGCCGCCGCCCGATCGTGGTGATCACGTCCAACAACGAGAAGGAGCTGCCGGACGCGTTTTTGCGCCGCTGCTTCTTCCATTACATCCGCTTTCCCGATCACGACACCATGGCGGCGATCATCGAGGTGCATTTTCCCGGCATCAAGCAACGGCTGGTCGCCGAAGCGCTGCGGCTGTTCTACGAGATCCGCGAGGTGCCCGGTCTGAAAAAGAAGCCGTCGACCTCGGAACTGCTCGACTGGCTCAAGCTGTTGCTGGTCGAGGACATCGGCCCGGAGACCTTGCGCGAACGCGACCCCAAGAAACTGATCCCTCCCCTGCACGGCGCGCTTCTGAAGAACGAGCAGGACGTGCACCTGTTCGAGCGGCTCGCCTTCATGGCGCGCCGGGAAGGCCGCTGACCGTCCGTGTGCGCGCAGCGGCGTCGCCGGTCTGCTCCGCGTCGCCCTCCGGCCCGGCGGTGCGCGCCTCGCTGCGCCGGTATTCGGCCTCGCGCCGGCGCGCCTGCCTGGCCTTGCTGCGCTCGTTGAATCGGTACCACCAGTAATGCACCTGTGCGGCGGCACGCCCGATGGTGCCGCCCGCCCAGACCAGTTCGAACGGCACGAACCGCCGCCAGGTATCGTCCCCTTCGGCGATCGCGCGGGCGATCACGCCGCCGGCCATCGCCGTGGTGTTGATGCCGTGTCCGCCAAAGCCGGAGGCGAGCCAGACGCGGGCGGAAAGCTCGCCAATCTGCGGCATGCGGTGCAGCGGATTGCCCAGCACGCCGCTCCAGATGCTCTCGATTTCAACCGGTCCGAGCGGGGGAAAGACCGCCGCAATGTCGGCCTTCAGCGCGCGCACCAGCCGCTGCGGGTCGCGTTCGAAGGTCGTCGCCCTGCCCGACCACATCAGGCGGTCGCCAGCCACGATGCGGTAGTGATTGTCGGCAAGATCGGTATCGCTCACCGCGCCGCGGAATGCGATGGCGGCGGCGAGCCTGTCACCGAGCGGCCTGGTGACCATCACATAGGTCCAGACCGGGACCAGCGTGCCGGACACCCATGGCAGGAGCCTGCCGAGGTGGACGTTGCCGGCCAGCACCACGTGGTCGGCCCGCAGGCGCGCCGACGGCGTGGCGATGCGCTTGCGCACACCGGTGGCATCGATCGACAGCGCAGGGGTCCGCTCGAAGATGCGCGCGCCCGCCGCCTCGACAGCGGCGGCGAGGCCGAGCGCATAGTTCAGCGGATGAATATGAAAGGCATGCGGGACGTGGATCGCATGGAAATAATGGTCGCTCCTGAGCACCTCGCGCACCCGTTCGACTGGCCAGCCTTCGATGCGCCCGCCGAGGTCCTGTCCCACCAGCCGCACGGTGGCGAGGTCGTCCTCGGCTTCATCCGACTTCGACACTTTGAGCCAGCCGCCTTCGACCAGGTCCACCCCCGGCATGCCGGTCTCGCGAATCGTGGTCCGCACATACGCCAGGCCGGCCTCCGACAGCGCCCACAGCGCCCTGGCATGGTCGAGCCCGACCCGGCGGACCACCTTGTCCATGTCGCACGCAAAACCGGGCAGCACGAAACCGGTATTGCGGCCGGACGCGCCCCAGGCGACCTCGCGCGCCTCCAGCACCGCCACCGACCAGCCGCGCCGCGCGAGCTCGCGCGCGACGGTCAGCCCGGCCAGGCCGGCACCGACCACGCAGACGTCAACGTCGAGGTCACTGGTGAGCGGTCCCCGTTCGGGCACCCCTACCATGGTTTCACGGTACCAGGTCGGCGGCGGGGGAGCTGGCTCGGCCGGCAAGTTCACTGGCGCCACCTATCGATCGCGGCCGCCCGGCCGTCTTGCAGTCATGCTAAGCTCGTCGGGTCGGGAAATCGATGCCATGCGTCTCTTGATCCTGCGCCATGCCAAGGCCGAAAGGGGCGCGCCCGGTATGCGTGATCGCGACCGGCCGCTCAATCCCCGCGGCCGCAAGGATTCATCGCGGATGGGCGCCTACTTGGCGCGCCACGCCCTCCTGCCGGACTACGCCCTGGTATCCCCCGCGCTTCGGACGCGTGAAACCTGGGACGGCGCTGCTTCGGCATTTCCAGCCCCGGTTCCTGCGGATTTCGAAGAACGTCTGTACGACGCCGGCGCCGACACCATTGTGGCTGCGCTCCGAGCCATGGCATCGCGCGCCCGGACGCTCCTCGTGGTCGGCCACAATCCTGGGCTGCACGAAGCCGCGCGCCTCCTGATCGCCTCCGGCGACGTGGAGGCCCGCGAGCGGCTCAACGAAGGGCTGCCCACCTCCGGACTGGCAGTCATCGATTTCGCCGGCGACGACTGGGGCAAGCTGCACCCGCACAGCGGACGGCTGGAACGGTTCGTGACCCCGCGCCTGCTCAAGGCCGCTACCGACTGACGCATCCGGCACCAACAACAAGCCGGTTACGCCAGCCGCCCGGGCGTGGCAGTATGAGACGTGGTTCGAGTCCTTACTGGGAGAGGACATCGCCATGTACAAGAGCATACTCGTACCGATCGATCTGACCGAGACCGAGCTGGCCAAGCCCGCGATCACCGCGGCGGTCCTGGCGGCGAAGGAATCCGGCGGCACGCTGCGGCTGATCAACGTGCTGCCGCTCACGCCGGTGATGCTGGCCGAATACGTGCCGCCCGACTTCGAGACCCAGCAGCGAAAATCCGCCGAGGACGCGCTCGCCATCGTCTGCAAGGAGACCGGGCTCGATCCTTCGCGCGTTTCCGCGACCGTCCGTCAAGGCGGCATCTATCAGGAAATCCTGGAGGAGGCGAAGGCGGTCAAGGCCGATCTCATCGTCATGAGCTCGCGCCGCGTGCACAAGCCCGGCATCCGCACCTATTTCCTGGGTTCCCATACCGGCCACGTGGTGCGCTACGCGCAATGCTCGGTCCTGGTCGTACGCTGACGCATCAATCTTTCCGTTCGTCCTCCGACGTGAGCTGGTTGATGCGCGTGATCTCCGGGAACAGGCGCATCCAGATCAGCGTCACGGCGATCGCAGCAACGCCGCCGGCGAGCGCCGCCGGCACCGCGCCCCACCAGGCCGCCATCAGCCCGGCGCGGAATTCGCCGAGCGAACCGGACGAGCCGGTGAACATCGAGTTGACCGTGATGACGCGTCCCAGCATGTCGTTCGGGGTGCGGGTCTGCACCATGGAGTGACGGATGACGACGCTGACGGCATCGGCAGCGCCGTAGCCGATCAGCGCGAGCATCGACAGCACGAGCGACGTCGAAATGCTGAATACGGCGGTCGAGACGCCGAACGCCGCGACGCTCACGAACAGGATCGTCCCGGCCCTGGCCTCGATCGGCCAGCGCGCCAGCACGACCGACGCCATGAGCGAGCCGACCGCGGGCGCCGAGCGCAGGAGGCCGAGCCCCCACGGGCCGGTCTCCAGCACGTCCTTGGCGAAGATCGGCAAGAGCGCGGTGATGCCCCCGACCAGCACCACGCACAGATCGAGCGACATCACGCCGAGCAGCACCTTGCGGTTCCAGATAAAGGAGAATCCCGCGAACACGCTTTCCAGCGTGATCGGACGCCGGTCTCGCTTGTCGTTGATGAGGTGGATGAAGCTCACCAGCACGGCGGCCGCCGCATAGACGATGGCGCATGTGGCGTAGACCGTGACCGGGCCCAGGAGGTAGAGCAGTCCCCCGAGCACGGGCCCGCTGACGATCGCCGTCTGCTGCGCAGTCAGCGACGCTGCGATTGCCCGCGGCAACAGCGGCACCGGCACGATGCTGGGTATCAACGCCTGCATGACCGGCATTTCGAATGCCCGCGCGGTGCTCGCGACCAGAAGGATGGCAAACATCCATTCGCGCGTCAGCCAGCCCTGCGCGGTGCCAAGCGCCAGCAGTCCCACCATCAGCACCTTGACCACCTGGCACTGCCGCATGATGGTGCGTCGGTCGTAACGGTCGGTCACCTGCCCGACGACCAGATTGAGCAGCACCAGCGGAAGAAACTGGATCAATCCCACGATGCCGAGATCGATGGGATTGCCGGTCATCTCGTAGAGCTGCCAGCCGACCGCAACGCCCTGCATGTGAAAGGCGGCCGTCGTCGCCGTGCGGGTGAACCACAACCGCACGAACGACGGATGACGCCACAGGCTGGTCGGAGCGGGGTCGGAATCGAGCGAAGACATCGGGGCAGCCTATGCGCCGGATTCGGCGCAGCCGCTAGTCCTTCATGAACTCGATGGTCTGCCGCACGAGATCGGGCGGCGTTGCATAGGCCTCCCGGAGCAGCGCCGCCGCCTCGGTTCCGGATACCGGACGGACTTCCAAGTCCTGCCGTTTGGCGTCGGCCAGGAAGGCCGGGTCTTTCATCGTGGCGTCGAAGGCGCGCTGCAAGGCCTTCAGACGCTCCGCTGGAACACCGGGCGGCATGACATAGGGACGCGCCATGGTCTGCCGCGACACGATCAGATTCAGCACGGCCCTGTGGTCCGCCCGCTCGGCAACCTCGGTGATCAACGGCACACCGGCCAGTTCATCGAGCTTGCGATTGGCGAGCTGTAGAACCACGTCGATCTGCTTGCCTTCGAACATGTCGCGGTTCCAGCTGATCAGGCTCGACCATGACCACCCGCAGCGGCCGTCGACTTCGCCGCGCTTGATCGCGATCACGATCTCGGCGGCGCTGCCATAGCCTGCCACCACCTTCATCGGCAGCTTGAACATCTTGCGCAGCACGGTCGGGAATACGTCGGCGTCGGCACCCGCGCCGGTCGAACCGATGATGAACGGCTTCGATCGCATGTCCGCCCACGATCTGATGCCGGCACCGCTCCGGAACGCACACACCCCGACCTCGCTCGAGATCGAGCCGAGCCAACCGAACCTCGGCGCATCGTATTGCGCGCCGGCCCCGCGACCGAGCAGCGGATCGAGATAGGCGCCGCGCGAGAAGCCGCCGAAGGTCGTGCCGTCCTTGGGCACGATCGAATAGAGAAAATTGGCCGCCTTCAGGCTGCCGGCGCCCGGCATGTTCTGTACGACGATATTGGGGCTGCCCGGGATGTGCCGCCCGATATGACGCGCCAACGCCCGTGCATAAAGGTCGTAGCCGCCGCCCGGTGCATAGCCGATCACGAGGTTGACGGAGCGGCCGGCGTAGAACTTGGCGACGTCGTCGGCACGCGCCTGGGCGGCGGCGCAGAGCACCTGTGCCGCGCCGATCGTCAACGCGCTCAGCCTCATGGTGAGGAGGCGCGAAGCGCCGTCTCGAACCTTGGCCGCAAGCTCCTGACTCGCCGCCATCCTTCGAGACGCTCGCTTCGCTCGCTCCTCAGGATGAGGGCAGAAAGCAGGCACGACAAGGCTAAAGCGCGGCCGCCTGTTCATTGGGCGCGCGCTGGTTGCCGACCAACTGCACGTTCATGTTGACGAGATCGGTCGCGCAAGGCGCGGTTTCGAGGAAGCCCCAGCTCTTCATCCACTCGTAGGTGCGCAAGAGCTCGTCCTCCGGGATCGGCGCCGGATCAACGAGGTAGATGCGGCTTTCGCGCAGGTCGGACACCTTGAGCTGGGCGATCTCCGGGTCTTTGTCCTTATGGCGGTCGATGAAATAGTGCATGTACTTCGACTTGTCGGCATTGATCCGCCGCACCGCCTCGCGCACCGCGCGGTTGAACGCGGCATAGGTCTCGGCATCGACCCGGTCCGACGCGACCTCGGTGCCGTGATGGAAGCAGGCGATGACCAGCCGGCACCCCTTCTTCTCGGCCAGCGTGATATAGGGCTCGGTCAGCGTGGTCGCCTCGCACAGGCCGTCCATCAGCGCCTTGAGACGATATTTCGAGCCGTTGGGCAGCCGGCCGGTCTTGATCAATTCGCGCGGGATGAAGCCTTCCAGCATCTGGAGCGCGAGATAATGCGTGCCGTTGTAGTATGGCAGGCCGATCAGCTTGCCGGCGAGCTGCTGCGGGGTCTGCACCTCCGAATCGGGGCGCACGACGATGGCGGCGTAGGTCACGATCGACCGGCGGCCGACCTGGCGGCTGCCGACCTTGGTGGTCTCGACGCGCGAGTAGTTGCCCCATTCGCAGGCGTTGTACATATCGGCCTTGCCCTGCTCCATCATGCTGCCGTGGCTGGCAAAGCGCGATGCGTCGCGATGGTCGGTGATGTGCAGGGTCGGGCTCTTGTCGACATGCGATTCGCGATCGATCCACTCGATCTTGATGCCCTCCTTCTCGAACAGGCCCTCGTCATAGGCGACGAGCTCGGCCAGTCCCTGGAACGGCGAGGTGTTTTCCAACCGCAGGACCTTCATGGATATCGCTCCCTTGTGTTCTCCGAAGACTGCGGCGCGACCGGCGGCGTCTTCATCTCGAAACTGTAAACCAATGGCCGCCAGTATCGTCCCGCGGCGGGAAGATTTCCACCGGTCCGCCAAATAAATTTGCAGGCGACCGGGTCCTGTCCGGTTGTCGGCGTCAGAGCGGGATTGCCAAGAGCGTGTCGACCACCCGGCTGTCGATCACCACGACCTTCTCCCTGAAGCGCGGCCCCTGCGGCTCCTCCGGCGCAATGCGGTCGTCGTAGCGCCCGGTGGCGAACAGGAGCGTTTCTCCCGTGTGCATGATACGCGCCACCATGAAGTTGGTGCGGGCGTGCACCAGACCGCCCTCGCCTTTCTCGAGAACCGGCGGTCCGATCATGTGCCGGTAGCGCTGCGCCTCGTAGACATTGGCGTCGCGCAGCGAGCGCACGCGGTCGCGCAGCATGGCGCGCGAGGTGGCGTAGATCAGGCCGAGCGGGAGACCCTGTGCGAGATTGTCGGCAGTCGTGACGAGATAGCGGCACTGGTCGGTGAAGAAGTTGGGCCAATCTTCCAGCCGGTCGTCGTCGAGCGCCTGGATGTAGCGGGCCTGGAGATTCTGCACCTTGAGCGTGGTCTCCACGTCCATGGCACAAACTACAGCCCCATCCGCGCGCGGTAGAAGGTCCAGAAGCCGCGCACCGACGCTTCCGTGACGCGGGTATCGTCGGACGAAATCCCGCGGCCGCCCATCTCCACCACGGAGAGCACGTCAGCCGCGGTGTTGACCCCGCGCTGCACGAAGCCGGGCGCAGCCCCGTCCTCCATCGAGATATACCCGGCCGGCCCGATCAGGTTCGCCTGCTGCAAACGCCGCTCGGTCATCGCCGCGTCGTCGTCCTCGAAGCCGAAGATGGTCCACACCAGCTCGGTCTTCTCCAGCCCGTGCGTCACCAGCCGCCGCACCGCCAGGCTGTTGCGGGTCTGCTGCAGCACGAAGGTCGGAAACACCGACAGAATCTGCAAACCCACGCCGTCGCCGTACTCGTCGACATGACGCAGCATCTCGGGCGCTTCCAGGCCGAACCCTTCCTGCGCCGCGCGCATGCCGGCCTGTTCGTATTCCTTGCCGCCGGTATCGGCGGCGAGCGAGTAGCTGATGTGATTGCCGCCGCCTTCGCTGATCACGAGACCGCCTTTCTGCGACAGGCGGTTGAGCCGGAAGGTCGTGAAGAACGTGTGCAGGAGGCTTGCGTGATAGCTGTCCTTCACGTTCTCCATGTAGAGCTTCCAGTTGCTATGCAGCATCTGGCTGTAGCTGCCCAGCACGCGCACCGGCGCGCGCATCACCCGCCGGATACCCTTGACGATCTCGGGGCCGAGATAGGTTTCGAGCGGCGGCGCGCCGGCGTCGAGGGTGCCGAAGATCAGCCCGCCGATCGTGTCGACGCGCAGCTTGCGGGGCGGATTCTCGTCCGGCCGCGCGTCGGGCGGCATGCCGCCCTTGCCGCCCATGCCCTTGCGGAAGGCGACCGCGGTGAGGTTGCCGGCAAGGTCGTAACTCCAGTTGTGGTAGACGCAGACGATGTCACGCGCTTCGCCACGTTCGTTGATGCACAAGAGCGAACCGCGGTGCGCGCAACGGTTCTCGAACGCATTGAGCCTGCCCTCGCTGTCGCGGGTGACCACGACCGGCATCGCGCCCACGGCGGACGTGCGATAGCAGTTCGGCTTCGGCAGTTCCGCTTCCAGGCACAGAAAATTCCACGTCGGGCCGCGGAACACGCGGGCCTGCTCGTCTTCGAACAGATCGCGGTCCGAATAGACCCAGTAGGGAACCCGCGTGACACCGTCCGCGGGCCATTGCCGTATCGCGGAATCCACCGCGTCGCTCCGTGATCGTTCAGAGCTTCACGTTAGCGGCCTTGATGACCTTGAGCCAGCGCTCGACTTCGTTCTGGAAGTACTTGGCGGTAAAGTCCAGCGAGCCGCCGACGATCTCGGCCGACATGGTACCCAGCCGTTTCCTCACCGTCGGGTCGCGCAAGGCCTCGTTGATGTCGGCGTTGAGCTTGCTGACGATCTGCTTCGGGGTCCCGGGCGGAGCAACGATCGCGAACCAGGCGGTCGCTTCGAAGCCCGGAAGCGTCTCCGCAATCGTCGGCACGTCCGGCAGCGATGCCATGCGCTTAGGCGTGGCGACGCCAAGCAGCTTGATCTTGCCGCCCTTCACCTGCCCGAGCGAAACGCCCAGGTTGTCGAACATCACGTTGGCGGTGCCGCCGATCAGGTCGTTGAGTGCGGGCGCCGCGCCGCGATACGGAACGTGGGTGAATTTCACGCCGCCAAGCATGGCGAACATTTCGGAGGTAAGATGCGAGGTCGTGCCGTTGCCCTGCGTCGCCGAGATCACCTTGCCGGGGTTGGCCTTCGCATAGGCGATGACCTCGGCCACCGATTTCGGCGGGAACCCGGGATGGGTCAGGAGCGCATTCGGCACCGCGCCCATGACGGCGATCGGGATGAACCTGGTCGGATCGAAGCCGAGCTTCGGATAGAGATTGTGGTTGATGACCAGCGGCGGCGGCGGCGCCGACAGCAGCGTATAGCCGTCCGGCTCGGACTTGTAGGCGGCCTCGGCGCCGACATTGCCGCCGGCGCCGGCGCGGTTCTCGATCACGATCGGCTGCTTCCATTTGCGCGACAGATAGTCGGCCACCACGCGCGGCATCGCATCGGCGGTACCGCCGGCCGGGAACGGCACGATGATCTTGACCGAGCGGGTCGGATAATCCTGCGCGCGCGAGGTTGGCGCCGCCAACGACGATGCCGCCAGGAGCGCCGCCATGGCGAGCGCCGTAAGTCCGATGCGACGATAGCCCGGGTGCAGGTCGTGTGTCATGTCATCCTCCTGCGGTCTCGACCGACCGCCAATCAATCGATGCTGATCTTTGCCGCTTCGACCACCGGCGACCAATGGTTCAGGCTCGCCCGGATCAGGTCGCGCATCTGGTCCGGCGTCGAGCCGAGCGGCTCGGCCTCCAGCGCCAGGATGCGCTTGCGCAGGTCGGCCGCCCTGAAGCCCTCCCCGATCGCGTCGGACAGCCGCCGGGCAACGTCCTGCGGCGTACCGGGGGGGGCCGCCACCGCCATCCAGGTGTCCGCATAGACGCCGGGCAGCGTCTCCGCGATGGTCGCGACCTTCGGATAGTTCTTGATCCGCTCGCGGCTGCCGACCGCCAGAAGCTTGAGCTTGCCGGCGTCGATGTTCTGCTTGTTGGCGAGCAGATAGTCGGGAACCATGTCGATGTTGCCGCCCAGCAGATCGTTGATGGCCGGCGCGCTGCCGCGATACGGGATTTCCGTCATGCGAAATTTACCCTTGAGCATCATGAGTTCGCCGAGCAGGTGGCCGGTGTTGCCCTTGCCCTGGTGGCCGTAATTGACCTTGCCCGGATTGGACCGCGCATAGTCAAGAAAGCTCGGCAGGTCGTTGGCCGCGAGCGAGGCGCGGGCGATCACGATCAGCGGATAGGTCGCGAGCACGCTGACCGGCTCCAGCGAGCGCGTATCGAGCGCCGACTTCTTGAACAGCAGATGCGCAATGCTGAAAGCGAGCTGCGGCGCGCACAACACGGTGTGGCCGTCGGCCGCCGACCGCATCAGCGCCTCGATCGCGACGCGCCCGCCGGCGCCGCCGGGGCGATTTTCCACGATGATCTGCTGCTTGAGGATGCCGCCTGCCCGCTCGGCGGCGAGGCGGCACAACAGGTCTGCCGTGCCCCCTGCCGGCAGCGGAACCACCATCGTGATTTGGCGGCTCGGATAGGCGCCTTGCGCCTCGGCGAACGCCGGCGTCGCGAAAAACGCGGCAGCAACGAAAAAGGCGGCAATCGGCTTCATGGCATTCCTCCTACAGGACCGCAGCCGCCTGCGCCGCGCGCGTTTTGACGCTCCTTCGGCGACATCGTGTCCCTCATTCGTAGTACTCGGGCGACTTTCTGAGGCCGGCATGCTGCTCCTTGTCGTGATTGGCCCAGAGCTGCGCCTTGTGCTGCGCCAGCAGTTGTTCGATGCGCTGATAGGACCTGAGCGACTGCTCGCGGTCGACATTGTTGGAGGGGATGTAGCGCTTCTCCAGGCTGTAGCGGAAGTGCACCGCGTCGCCCGACAGCATGACGGGTCCGAACGTCGCGAGCTTGACCAGCAGCACCTGGTGCCCCGGCGTATGTCCCGGAGTTGCATAGATCATGACGCTGCCGTCGCCGAACACGTCGTGATCGCCGTCGAGCTTGGTGACCGGATGCTTGGGGTCGAAGCGCGGCCCGAACGGCGACGGCCAGTCGTATTCGGCGCGCTGCACCAGCAGCATCGACTGCGGAAACAGCGGCACATTGCCGATGTGATCGGGATGCGTATGGGAAATCGCGAGGTAGCGGATGTCGGACGGCTTCAGGCCCAGCTTCTCGATCTCGCCGGCGAGAGTCTTCGGCCGGAACCAGTGCGGCGAGCCCTTCTGCCCGGGGCGTCCGCCCGGCATCTTGGCGACCGCGTCGGTCACCCCGGTATCCCAGAGCAGCAGACCCTGGGCATGGCGGATCAGATAGCAGTTGCCGACCATTTCGACCGGCTTGCCGACGTCGATGCCGGGCGTCCAGCGCGACTTGTCGGGACCGATCGAGTGGCCGCAGTCGATGATATAGAGGCGCTCGACGCCGGTGCGCGCCGGCTGCGCCGACGCCACGGCGCTCCCCACGGCCAGGCCCAATACTGCCGCTGCGAGCCCTATGCCCCTCATTTGCATGGCGTTTCTCCCGATTTGGCAGGAAAAACCTGTTGATCGTTACAGGGATGTCATTCGACAGCGCATCCGTAATCGCGCACAATGGAACCGCTTTGAACTCGGCCCGGTCCGCATCCAGCTCACCCAAATTTGGCACGTCGCGCAGGATGATGGACAAAACACGAGCCGATAACAACCGGTCGAGGCCGATTTGCGCGGCATCGGCCGGATGCAGGCACAGCCAGGTCAAGTGAGGCCGTTCATGATCAGTCACCTCCTCCGAGTCGGAATTCTTGCGTCTGTTGGTCTCGGTGCCCTGCCGGATATGGCATCGGCACAACGGGCATTCGACGGGCACTGGAGCGTCCTGATTGTGACGCAGCGGGGCAACTGCGATCGCGCCTACCGCTACGGCGTGTCGATCCAGGGCGGCCGCGTCTATTACGATGGCGGCATGGTGAACTTTACCGGCCGTGTCGCGGGCAACGGCGCGGTCAGCGTGCGCGTCTCGTCCGGCAACGCGTTCGCCAGCGGCTCCGGCCGGCTCAGCCGCAATTCGGGACAGGGCCGCTGGAGCGGTCAATCCGGCGGCGACCGCTGCTCCGGATATTGGACCGCCGAGCGGCGCGCCGGGTTCTGAACCCACGATATCCGGCTATACCGCGCCCGACGGCTGGCGTCGGCGCGGCAGACCATCCTTGTATTTTCGGCCGAACCCAATTACCTCCCGTCGGGCATCTTTCCGCGACGGCCGGGCGTATTTTGTCGCGCCACTGAAGCGATCGATCTGACCGGAGACTCTCGTGAAACGCTCGCGCGCTGTCGCCAGCCTGGCCCTGGGCCTCATCTTCGCTGTCAGCACGGCATTCTTGAGTCCGTCCTTGACGACGCCGGGCGATATCGGCGCGGCCCATGCGCAGACCAAGAAGAAGAAGGCCAAGCCAAGGGCGAAGGCCAAGCAGCAGCGACCGGCGCCGAAGCCCGTGCCGGTCGCCAAGAAAGGTCCGCCGCCGCGTACGCCTTTCACGGTGGCCGATCAGGCGGCCGCCGCGGTTCCCGGATTTCCGAATGTGCGGGTCTGGGGCGACACCGCCGCGGATTTCCAGAAGGTCTTGCCGCCGTCAAACGGTCCATGGCTTGCGATGTCGGGCGGAGGCGCCGACGGCGCGTTCGCGGCCGGCGTGCTCACCGGCTGGACGCAATCGGGCAAGCGCCCGGACTTCACCGTTGTCACCGGGGTGAGCATCGGCGCGCTGATTGCGCCCTATGCGTTTCTCGGCTCCAAGTTCGACGACGAACTGCGCAACGCGATCACCACGATCACCGGCGCGGACATCTTCGAGGACCGCCCGACCCACGAGAGCTTCCTCGACACCTGGCCGCTGCGCCGCCTGATCGAGAAGCGCGTGACGCCGGAGCTCGTCGCCGGTATTGCCGCCGAGCACAAGAAAGGCCGCCGCCTCCTGGTCGTGACCACCAATGTCGACGCCGGCCGGCGCGTGGTCTGGGACATGGGCGCGATCGCGCAGAAGGGCGACGCGGCCGCCGTCAAGCTGTTCCGCGACGTGCTGCTGGCATCGTCCGCCATCCCTGGATTCTTCACGCCGGTGCTGATGGAGGTCGAGGCCAACGGCAAGACCTTCCAGGAGATGCACATCGACGGCTCGGTCACTTCGCCGTTCTTCGTGGCGCCGGAGGCCCTGCTGGAGCCCGGCAGCACCGTCCGCCTGCCGGCGACCGATCTCTACATCGTGCTGAACGCGCGCCTGTCGCCCGACTTCTATCCGCCGGAGCGCACCACGGTCGGAATCCTGAGCCGGCTGATCGGGGTCGTGCTCAAGGCCGGCCTGCGCGCGGAGGCGATGCTGTTCGCCGCCAACGCGCAGCGGCTGGGGATGCCGATCCACATCGCGCAGGTGAGCGACAGCTTCCAGCACCCGGCCCACGGCCTGTTCGACGAGAAGTACATGAACGCGCTGTTCGAGCACGGCGCCGAACGCGCACGCAACGGCACCGCCTTCGATCCGATCTCTCAGGCCACGCCGGAATTGCGCACCGGCAAGCCTTGAATGCCAAACTACGCCGGCGCGATCACGCCGCCGAGCTTGTCCTCGGTGCGGTGACCCGCACCGCGAGCTTCCAGGCCAGCCAGATCGTCAGGAAGAACAGCGAGAAAAACACGACAAGGCTGATGAAGGGCGAGAACATGCGGTCGACTGCGACTCCGACCCAGGCACTGGCCCCGATCCCGAGGAGCACGGTGACCAGATAGACGATCAATAGATTCATGGCCGCTTTTCTCCGCGCTGCGAGCGACGGCAAGCTGCGATTGTCGGGGAGTGTCGGCCGTCGTTCAAACCGTATCACTACCGGGGCAGTTCCCGGTGAGCCCCGGAAAATGCGGCAGTCAGGCGAGCGGCTGCGTCGCCTGACTGCCCTTCACCGATCCGCGGTGCCGCCCGAGCGACGGGTCGGCGACCCGCCTGCTAGCTCGCGGCCTTCAGATTGAGCCTCGCTTCCGCGATCTCGGTGAGCTTGCGGTCCGCCGCCTTCTCCTCGTCCAGAGTCTGCTGAAGCAACCTGGCGCAGTCGTTGCGTCCGAGCTGTTTCGCCCAGGCGACCAGCGTGCCGTAGCGGGAGATCTCGTAGTGCTCGGCGGCCTGCGCCGCCGCCGCCAGCGCGGCATTGAGGACCTGCTTGTCTTCGACCTCGCCGGCGACCTCCTCCGCCTCCTCGATGATGCCGTCGATGGCCGGACAGTCGATGCCCTTGGCCTCGGCGCCGTGCAGCTTGAACACCTGCTCGAGCCGCACGACCTGGTTCCTGGTCTCTCCGAGGTGCGACTGAAACGCCTGCTTGAGCTGCGCGTCGGTCGCCTTTTCCACCATCTCCGGCAGCGCTTTCAGCAATTGCTTCTCGGCATAGTAGACGTCGCGCAGCGTGTGCACGAACAGATCGTCCATGGTTTTGATGTCTTGTGAGAACAGGCCCATGGTGTTCCACCCTTTCTTGACCTGACATGAATGCCGCGCCGGACAGAACAGGTGAGATCGATTCCTGCGCGAGGTGTTGCGGCAACGAACGAATGCGCGCGCGGTTCCAGCGATGTGGACGGAACTTCGCGACCATTGAGCCTGCGGCAATCCGCATGCGGAGCATGCGCAATGTTGACCGCGTCCAAGCCAACGCTTCGCCGCCCGGATTTGCGGCGCCGGGCCGCCGTGCGATGTCATTTCCTGCGCCGATCCCGAAACATCGGGATGCGCGGGACGCCGGGGTCCCGGGGGACCCGCGGGCC